>Ga0210409_10000153_pt1 | contig 145717 bp, 130 predicted proteins | sample IncBWH17MmetaG_FD_161649 | JGI IMG/M metagenome (GOLD analysis project Ga0210409, IMG submission 161649) | Forest soil microbial communities from Barre Woods Harvard Forest LTER site, Petersham, Massachusetts, United States - Inc-BW-H-17-M | ecosystem: Environmental > Terrestrial > Soil >...
CAGCGTCAGCGATACCGGCCCGGGCATCCCCGAGGCCAGCCAGATGCGGCTGTTCCAGCGCTTCGAGCAGGAAGACGGTCCGCAACGCCGCGCGGGCAGCGGGCTGGGTCTGGCAATCTGCCGCGAGCTGGTCGACATGATGGGCGGCAGCATCGAGCTGGAATCGCGTCTCGGGCATGGCAGTACGTTCCATGTGCGACTGCCGCTCCCCGTGCCGGCGGTGGTGTCGCGATTGCCTTTGACCGACACGGCCGGCCGCAGTTACCGGTTGCTGCTGGTGGAGGACGACACCATCGTGGCCACGGTGATCGGCGGTCTGCTGGAGCAGCAGGGGCATGTCGTGGTGCACGTCGTCAACGGACTTGCCGCGCTGGCCGAACTGGCGCATGCGAGTTTCGATGCGGTGCTGCTGGATCTGGATCTGCCTGGTGTCGACGGGTTCCAGATCGCCCGGTTGATTCGTCAGCGCGAACACGCCGGGCAGCATCTGCCGATCGTGGCGGTGACCGCGCGGACGGGTAATGAGGACGAGATGCGCGCTCGCGCGGTGGGCATGGATGGCTTCCTGTGCAAGCCGCTCAGCGGCGAGCAACTGGCCAGTGCGTTGGCACTGATCGTGACTGCTGCCACACCACCTGCCACGGCGCTGGCCTGAATTACATGTCGTTCTTGTGCAGCTCGAAGCCGAGCCGCTGGTATTCACGCCAGCGCACGCGTGAGCCGTCACGCTCGGCCGGGTCGGCGGCCACCACTTCCAGCACGCGCTGGTAGCGACCGCCGGGGCAGCTCTCGCGCAGGTTGATCAGCAACGGACGATCGGCCGTGTCGATGCCCGGCGGCACGATCAGCACGGCGGTCGCTGCATCGTCGTCATCGCCAGCCAGCTGGTGCGGAATCATCACGTCCTCGTCGAATGCCCAGAGCAGTTCGTCGATGGCTTCGGCCTGGGCGTAGTCGCGGGTCAGAATCAAGGTCGGCTGTTGTGCCGCGAACGCCTTCTTCGTCAGCTCGCAAACCAGCAGCAGCGGCTGCTCGCGGAAGCGCGGCTTGTCGATCAGGTAGAAGTCGGCGCGTGGCATGGCAGGTCGGCTCCGTGGTGCGCTCAGCCGGCGCGATCCAGCAGCCACTGCGCCAGCAGCGCCACCGGCCGGCCCGTGGCCAGACCCTTGCGGCCTTCGTCCCACGCTGTGCCGGCGATGTCCAGGTGTGCCCAGCGCTGACCGTCGGTGAAGCGCGACAAGAAGCAGGCGGCGGTGATCGCACCCGCGCTCTTGCCGCCGATGTTGGCGACGTCGGCAAAGCCGGAATCGAGCTGTGCCTGATAGTCGTCCCATAACGGCAGGCGCCAGGCGCGGTCGAGCGTTTCCTCACCGGCGGCGAGCAGCTCGGCGGCGAGGTCGTCGTGTTTGCTCATCAGGCCGGTCGCATGTTTGCCCAGTGCGATCACGCAGGCGCCGGTGAGCGTGGCAGCGTCGATCAGCACCTGCGGCTGGAATTTCTGCGCAGTCCAGGTCAGCGCGTCGCACAGGATCAGCCGACCTTCGGCATCGGTGTTGAGTACTTCGATGGTGAGGCCGGACAAGCTGGTCAGCACGTCGCTGGGACGATAGCTGTCGCCGTCGGGCATGTTTTCCACGCTCGGCACCACGCAGACCAGGTTGAGCTTCAGACCCATCTTCACCGCAGCCACGAACGCGCCGAGCACGCCGGCGGCGCCACCCATGTCGAACTTCATTTCTTCCATGCCGGCGCCAGGCTTCAGGCTGATGCCGCCGGAGTCGAAGGTAACGCCCTTGCCGACGAACGCGTACGGCTTGTCGCCGTCGTTGCCGCCCTTGTATTCGAGCGCGATGAGCCGCGGCTTGTTGATCGAGCCGCGTGCCACCGCCAGCAGCGAGCCGAAGCCGAGCTTCTCCATCTCGATGTGGTCGAGCACGTCGCAGCTGACCTTTTCCTGCGTGTCGGCGAAGGCCTGCGCCTGCGCCGCGATATAGGCCGGGTTGCAGATGTTCGGCGGCAGGTTGGCCAGTTCGCGCGCGAAGCGCACGCCCTCGGCGATCGCCACCGCCTGGTCGAGACCGGTCTGCGCGTCAGCGCCGGCGGCGAACGCGAGCGTGCCCAGTTCCGGCTGCTTGCTCTTGTCGCGCGGCTTGAACGTGGCGGTGTAGCGGTAGGCCGCGTGATCGCTGGCCAGCGCGGCGATGCGCACGCGCCACGCACTGTCGCGGCCCGGCACGTCCACTTCGGTCAGATACGACACTGCATCGGCCACCGGCAGGCGGCCGAGTGCACGTGCCGCCTCGATGTTTACCTTCTGGAAGCGTGCGGCATCGAAGGATTTCTGCGTACCCAGGCCCACCACCAGCACGCGCTTCGCGGTGACTCCGGCCGGCGCAAATAGCAGCGTGCTGCTGCCGGCCTTGCCGCTGATGTCACCACTTTCCACCTGCCGCTTGATCAGCCCGCCCGCCGCGCTGTCCAGCTGTGCGGCCGCGCTGGTCAACACGCCGTGTTCGTACACGCCGACTAGCACGCAGGCGCTGTCGACGGTTTCGGGAGCGGCAGTGCCGAGGCTGAACTGGAGTGTCATCGGGATGTTCCTGCATGGGGCCGGCAGTGGCCGGACAGGCTAGACTTGTGGTTTGCCGACCCGATCGGGTGCGGCGGGTAAGCGGACAAGTTTATCGCATGCTGAGCATCCTCGACCGCTATTTCCTGCGCGAGCTGGCGCAGACCGTGGCCGCCACCGTGGTGGTGCTGCTGGTGATTGTCGCCGGCAGCGCGTTTGCCAAGGTGTTGCAGCAGGTCGCCAACGGCAGTTTTCCGCCCAGCGTGATGTTCGAGGTGCTGGGCCTGCGCACGCTCGACGGATTGACCAACATGCTGCCGCTGGCCAGCTTCATCGGCGTGCTGATGGCCCTGGGCCGGATGTATCGCGAGAGCGAGATGCATGTACTGGCCTCGTCCGGCATGGGGCCGCGTGGCCTGCTGCGGCCGGTGCTGATCCTCGGCGTAGTGCTGGTGTCGATCACCGCGTTGGTATCGCTGTGGCTGGGGCCGTGGGCCGTGCGCACCAGCGACGCGAAGGTGACGGCGGCTAACCGTTCGGTGATCGCGGCCGGTCTGGATGCGGGGCGTTTCACCAACCTGCCGGGCAAGGGCGGCATCATCTTCGTCGACAACCTGAGTCGCGACGGCAGCAAGCTGGGGCGCACGTTTGTGGCTACCCAGAGCGACGACAAGAAAGGGCAGCCGCGCCTGAAAGTCGTCAATGCGGCCAGCGGCGAGCTGTATCAGGAGAGCAACGGTGACGGTCGCTTCATTGCGTTCAAGAACGGCTGGCAATACGAGATACCGCTGGGCGCCGACAACTGGCGGCAGATGCAGTACGAGCGCAACGACACCTCGCTCTCGAGCGTGCAGGCCGATGACGACGAGGATCCGGCCCATTCGAAGAGCAGCTGGACGCTGGCCCAGTCCGACGATCCGACCGATCGCGCCGAGTTCGCCTGGCGCGCCAATGCGCCGCCGCTGACTCTGGTATTGCTGCTGCTGGCGTTGCCGCTGTCGCGACAGGATCCGCGTGAATCGCGTTATGGCCGGCTGTTGCTGGCGCTGGTGAGTTTCTTTCTCTATAGCGGGCTGATGGCACTCGGCCGCGCACAGATTAGCCGGGGCCACTGGCACAGCGAGGCACCGTTGTGGGCTTTGCATGCGGTGGTGCTCGCGCTGGCGATCTGGATGCTGTGGAAACAGTATTCGCCGCGCAAGTCCGGCATGCCGCAAGCGGGTGCGCGAGCATGAGCCGTTCTCTCGACGGCCGGTCGTCCAGCGGCATGTTCTACATCAAGCGGGTCGACCGGTTGGTGGCGATGAGCGTGCTCGGCTCGCTGCTGACGGTATGGCTGGTGCTGACCGGTTTCGATGCGGTGACCCAGTTCCTGCGCCAGCTCGCCCACGTTGGTAAAAACGGTTTCACGTTGAGCAATGCGATCGTCTACGTGCTGGTGACGTTTCCGCGTCGCGCCTACGAGATGTTCGGCAATGCCGCGTTGATTGGTGGCCTGCTGGGCCTGGGCGGGCTGGCCGGCACCGGCGAACTCACCGCCTTGCGCGCAGCCGGCATGTCACGTCTGCGCATTGCGGGATCGGCGGTCGGCGTGGTCGCGGTGCTGATCGTCGGCGTGGTGGTTCTCGGCGAGACGGCGGCGCCCTGGGGTGACCAGCAGGCGCAGGTAATGCAGCTGCGGATGAAATCCGGCGATCTCGGCATGGGCACCAACAGCGGTCTGTGGGCGCGCGATGGCAACAGCATCATCAACGCCCGCGGCACCTCGCTCAAACAGCATGACGGCGTCAGCACCGTACAGCTGAGCGACGTACGCGTGTTCACCTTCACCGACGATGGCCAGCTCAGCCGCTTCGAATGGGCGAAGACCGCCGAGCACAACGGCAGGCAATGGGTGCTGCAGGGCGTGCGCGACACCACGCTCGATGCGCAGGGCACACATACCAGCACCACGGCCAGCCAGGCCTGGCAGTCCAGCCTCAATCCACAGGTGCTGGCGCAGTCGGTGATCCAGCCGCAATACCTTTCCATGCGTGATCTGCGCCGCAACATGCACTATCTGGAAAGCAACGGCGAGAGCCCGGGCAGTTACGCGGTGGCGTTCTGGGGCCGTGCGCTGTATCCGCTCAATGTACTGGTCTTGGTGCTGTGCGCGATGCCGTTCGCGTTCGGCACGCTGCGCTCCGGTGGCCTGGGCAAACGCATGTTCATCGGCATGCTGCTGGCGATCGGCTGGTACTTCCTGCAGCAGGCGATGGTGAACTTTGGCACCGTCTACGGCATGCCGCCGCTGCTCGCCAACTTGTTGCCGGCCTCGATACTGGCGCTGGCGGCGTGGCTGTATTTTCGTCGAAGCGCCTAGCGCGGCAGTCCGTTTGACGTTGGCCGCATGGCACACATCGGATTACCCAGAGACATGAGGATCTGCGATGCACGTGATTGATCTGCGCAGCGACACGGTGACCCGGCCCACGACCGCGATGCGCGCGGCGATGCTGGCGGCGGAAGTCGGCGACGACGTCTACGGGGAAGATCCCACCGTCAATGCGCTGCAGCAACGGCTGGCCGACGAGCTCGGTTTCGACGCCGGGCTGTTCGTGCCTAGCGGCACGCAATCCAACTTGCTGGCGTTGCTGGCGCATTGCGAACGTGGCGACGAATACCTGGTCGGCATGGACGCGCACACGTACAAATTCGAAGGTGGTGGCGCGGCAGTACTCGGCTCGATCCAGCCGCAGCCGATCGTGCAGGCCGCCGACGGCACGCTGCCGCTGCAGGGCATCTTGGCGGCGATCAAGCCGGTCGATCCACATTTCGCGCGAACTCGCTTGCTGGCGCTGGAAAACACCTGGCACGGCCGTACGCTGCCGCTGGACTACCTCACCGCCGCGCACGATGTGGCGCGTTCGCGCGGACTCGGACTGCATCTGGACGGCGCGCGTCTGTACAACGCCGCGGTGGCTTGCGATGTGCCGGCGCGCGAGATCGCACGGCATTTCGATACGGTGTCGATCTGTCTCTCGAAGGGGCTCGGCGCGCCCGTCGGCTCGGTGTTGGTCGGCTCGCATGCGTTGATCGACAAGGCGCGCCGCTGGCGCAAGGTCACCGGCGGCGGCTGGCGGCAAGCCGGCATCCTCGCAGCGGCCGGCCTGTATGCGCTGGACCATCACGTGGCGCGGCTGGCGGATGACCACAACCGCGCGGCGTACCTGGCCGGCCGCCTACGCGAGATCGCCGGTATCGACCTGCTCGGCCAGTACACCAACATGGTCTTCATCGACGTTCCGGCCGAACGCCTGCGCGATCTGGACGCCCATCTGCGCGCCGCCGGCATCCGCATCAGCATCGGCTACCTGCCCACGCTGCGGCTGGTGACGCATCTGGATATCGATGATGACGGCATCGAACGCACGGTCGAAGCCTTCGCGGGATTCTTCCGGAAGGGATGAGCGATTCCGATCGCTGCATGCCGCTGACTTGGGAGCGGGACAGAAGCCGCTCCTGAAAAAAATCAGGGCGGCACTTCCCGGTTATGCCGCGGTATCGAATTTGCGGATGAAGTCGCGCACCTGCGGATATACCGTCTCGCGCCAGCGGCGGCCGCTGAAGATGCCGTAGTGGCCGGCGCCTTCGATCACCTTGTGCTCGCGGCGCTTGGCCGGAATACTGCTGCACAGATCGTGCGCGGCCTGGGTCTGGCCAAGGCCGGAGATATCGTCCAGTTCGCCCTCGACAGTCAGCAGCGCACTGCGCTTGATAGCAGCGGGATTCACCCGTTCGCCGGCGACATCCCACAATCCGCGCGGCAGCAGGAATTGTTGGAATACTTTTTCGATCGTGTCGAGATAGAACTCGGCCGGCATGTCCAGCACGGCGTTGTATTCGTCGTAGAACTTGCGGTGCGATTCGGCGTCATCGAGATCGCCGCGCAGCAGGTCCTGATAGAAATCCCAGTGCGAATTCAGGTGGCGGCCGGGGTTCATCGCGATGAATCCCGCGTGCTGCAGGAAGCCCGGATAGACCTCGCGGCCATGGCCGGGATAGTTCGGCGGCACGGTGTGGATCACGTTGCCCTTGAACCAGGACAGCGGCTGCGTGGTGGCCAGGTTGTTGACGCTGGTCGGGCTGCAACGCGGATCGATCGGGCCGCCCATCATAGTCAGGCTGCGCGGCGTATCTTCCCCGCGCGCGGCCATTAGCGACACGGCTGCCAGCACCGGTACGGTCGGCTGGCACACCGAGATCACATGCAGCGAGCTGGCGCCGATATGCCGGATGAAAGCCTCGACATAGGCGATGTAGTCGTCCAGACCGAAGGTGCCGGCGGTCGTCGGCACCATGCGTGCGTCGACCCAGTCGGTGATGTACACCTTGTGGTCGCGCAGCAGCGTGCGCACGGTGTCGCGCAGCAGCGTGGCGTGGTGGCCGGACAGCGGCGCAACCACCAGTACCACCGGGTCGCTCTTCATCTTCTCGATGGTGGCCGGATCGTCACTGAAACGCTTGAAGCGCTTCAGCTGGCAGAACGGCTTGGCCAGCGCCACGCGCTCGATCACGGCGATCTCGTGATCGTGCGCGATGGCGGTGTGGATGCCGAATTCGGGCTTCTCGTAGGCCTTGCCGAGCCGATGGACCAGCTCGTAGCCGGCGGCCATCCGCTGTGCGCTGGGCAACTGCGCGAACGGGCTGCTGTTGTCGTTGAGCATGCGCGCGCTGGCTTGCGCAAAGTAGCTCAACGGACCGAGAAACGAGCGCTGCCATTCATGGATCTGATAAAGCATCGGAGTGGGGGTTGCCGGATGGACGAAAAACCATCTTAGCGCCGTTTCTCCTTCGCGTGTTGCAATGCCGCAATAACCAGTGTCCAGCTCAATCAGTGACTTGGCGGCGAGGTCGGACGATAACTGCAGCGCAGCAGCAGCTCGTCGACGCCTTGCGTGTCACCAAGGCCTTCGCGCCATTGCAGCGGTTTCTGGAAGTACAGGCCGAGCGGCATGAATACCCGGTTGTACCACCACATCGCGCGCTCGCGCCGATGGGTCAGATACCACTGGCCGACGTCGAGCAGGCGCGAGGATTTCGGCTGCATGCCGTAGACCGCGCTATGTTCGATGGTGAAACCGTGTCGCGCCAGTTTCGCGACGATCAGCGCCGGTTCGTAGCGCCGGCAGTGACCGACGAAGTCGTCGAACGCGGTCCACGCTTCCGGGTGCAGTGGCACCGACAGCAGCACGCTGGCGCCGGGCGTGGCCACCCGCGCCAGCTCGGCCAGCGCGCTATCGTCGTCGGCGACGTGTTCGAGAATGTCGAGCGCACAGACCAGCTCGAAACTGGCGTCCGCACAAGGCAGCGCGCCGATCATGCCGTGCACCGCATTGGCGCCGCTAGCACGCAGCTGGCACAGAGCAGCGTGGCTGAGGTCGACGAAGCAGGTGCCGTCCAGCGGCAGCCGTGGGCGCAGGCCGGGCGCCACTTCCAGCCGGCGCGGCGCGGCGGCGGCCAGTTCGCGCAGCAACGGCCAAGTGTTGAAACGCTCCGGACCGATCAGTTTTGCCGCGGCCCACAGTGATTCATAGAAGCCACGGTTGGCGCGGATCAGTTCGGCGTCGCTGCGGCTTTCGGCGGGGCGCGGTGAGGGCATCGTCGGATTGAACCTTGTAGACATGGATCGAAGTGTGAAGCTCAGCCCAGCAATCGAATCTCGGTATGGGCGGCGAAATCATGGACGGCGCGACGGCGCGGATCGAACAGCGCTACCGCAAACCATGCAGTCCACACCAGCAGCAACAGCCACAACGTCGGCCGCAGCCCGATCATCGGTTCCAGCATCAGCAACACCAGCGGCGTAGCCGCGATCAGGGCGCGGATCAGCACCTGCTGCAGCGAAGGTGTGCCGCCGTCGTCGCGGGTGACCTGGATGCGCCATGGCCGCATGCCCACGGTCTGGCCGCCGCGCCGCCACGAACTGATGAAATACGCCAGTACCACCAGCGCCTGCAGCGCCTGGTACCAGATCGGCACCACGGCCTTCCCATCGGTGTGGATCAGCTGACCGCCGGTGGCGAGCTGGCACAACAGGCCTACCACCATCACGATTGCCACTACGATCAGCAGGTCGTAGACCAGCGCCAGCAGGCGACGCCACAGCGGGCAGGGAAGATCGGTGGTGACGAGGTTCGCGGGCATCGTTGGTCGGTCGCTTGCGTAGTGCGCGCGCAATGGCCAGCATCGTGCGCATGAAGAAGGAAGAAAACCGCGCCAGTATCGCCGAAGCCGACCAGCAGAGCATCGCCGCGTTTCTGGAGCGGGTGTGGTCGGAGGATGGCCTGGCCGACCGCACGCTGGAAGCGTACCGGCGCGATCTGGAAGCACTGGCCGGCTGGCTGGCCGGCCGCGGACGCAATCTGCACACCGCGCAGCGCGCGGATATATCCGCGTATCACGGCGTGCAGTCGGTAGCGGTGCGCTCGCTCGCGCGACGGCAGTCGGCGTTTCGACGCTACTACGCCTTCCTCGCCCGCACCGAACCGGGTTTTGCCGATCCAACCCTGCTGATCGAACGCCCGAAGCTGCCGCGCAGCCTGCCCAAGGCACTGGCCGAGCGCGAGATCGAAAGCCTGCTCGACGCGCCCGACATCACGACAACCCTGGGCCTGCGCGATCGCGCGATGCTGGAGCTGATGTATGCCTCCGGCCTGCGCGTTTCCGAACTGGTCGAGTTGCCGCTGACCGCGTTCAATCCCCGTCAGGGCGTGGTGCGGATGGTGGGCAAGGGTGGCAAGGACCGGCTGGTGCCTGTCGGCGAAAACGCACAGGAACAGATCGAGGCTTATCTCACCAGCGTGCGGCCGCTGCTGGCGAAAGGCAGACAGCCCAAGGCACTGTTCCTGAGCAAGCGCGGCGAAGGCATGACCCGGCAGATGTTCTGGACGCTGGTGAAGCGCTACGCGCTGAAAATCGGCATCAACCCGAAACGCATCTCGCCGCACGTACTGCGACACTCGTTCGCCACGCATCTGCTCAATCACGGTGCCGACCTGCGCGCGTTGCAGATGCTGCTAGGCCACAGCTCGCTCAGTACCACGCAGATCTACACGCTGGTGGCGAAGGAAGGCCTGAAGCGGCTGCATGCGCAGCATCACCCGCGTGGGTGAGGAAGCATCAACGAGCGGTGCCTCTGTCTCCGAACGGGTGTCTTACACGTCCGCCCACATGCGCAGCAGGTTTGCATGCGACTTGCTGATGGCGTCGAACGTCGCGCTCTTGCCTTCGCGGCTGAAGATCTGCCGTTTGGCGTTGTCCAGATCCCACAGCAGTTCGCGTTTGGCGGTATCGCGCACCTGGCTCTGCACCCAGATGACAGCGGCATAACGTGAGCCCTGGGTAATCGGGGTGACGTGGTGCAGAGAGTTGGCCGGGTAGGCTATGGCGGATCCGGCTTCCAGCTTGAACCCGTACTCCATGCCATGGGCATCGACCACGAGATCACCGCCGGCATAGCTCTTTGGATCAGACAGGAAGACGGTGATCGCCACATCGCTGCGCACCGCATTGCCGATGCCGCCCATCACCGGCGCATCGACATGCGGGCCATAGGTCATGCCGACGTCATAGCGGTTGAACAAGGCCTGCGTCGTCGCGGTCGGCAGGGTCGCCATTTGCAGCTTCGCGCTGCGCAGAAAAGCGCTACGCACGATTTCCTGCAGCTTCGCCTGGCTTTCGGTGGTGATGTCGATCTGCAGGTTTTTCTTGACCTCGCGTGCCGACCAGCCGGCGGTGCTGGCGCCGTCGATGAACGAAGCGCCCTGAAGTTCATTGCGTATCGCGCTGAGTTCCTCGGCGGTCAATACGTTGGCAGCACAAATGATCAAGATGATTCCGCCTGGCCATTCAAGCCGTTGGAGGAGGACGCGGCAAAGTCAAGATTGTACTCAAACACAAGCGGACAGAGATATTTGCTGAAACGCCTGACGCCTTGCGTCATGCCCAGGAGTCACTGACGAAAGCGGGAGGTTCCGCCGGCTGTGCGAGAATGGGGCTACGGCGGCGGCAACGTGCGCGTGGATCGGAATCGAACGAGGTTTGTCATGTTGAAGAAATGCTTACTGGCCTTGTGCGTCAGCGGATTCGCGTTCAGCGCATGGGCTGCCGATGGCGCTGCGGTGCCGGTTGCGGGTCAGGGTGTCACGCCGGCTGCCGTGCAGATGGTGCAGCAGGCGCTGAAGGGGTTGTCGGCGAATATCCAGGTCGACTCGATCGAGCCGGCGTCGATACCGGGCTTCTACCAGGTGATCGCCGCCGGTCAGATGGTCTACGTCAGCACCGATGGCAAATACCTGATGCACGGCGACGTGATCGACCTGGGCAAGCACAAGAACGTCAACGATGCTGCCTGGAGCCGTTTCCGCAAGGATGAGTTGGCCAAGGTGCCGGCTGCCCAGCGCATCGTGTTTGCGCCGGCGCACCCGAAGTACACGGTGAGCGTGTTTACCGACGTCAACTGCGGCTTCTGCCGCGCGCTGCACGAGCATGTCGCCGAGTTCAACAAGGCCGGCATCGCACTCGAGTACCTGGCGTGGCCGCGCGAGGGCGTGACCACTACGGCCGGGCGGCCCACGCCGACCTATACCGAGATGGTTTCGGTGTGGTGCGCCAGCGATCGCAAGGCGGCGTTCACCGCGGCGAAGGAAGGGCATGCGCCGAAGCCGGTTAGCTGCACCAATCCGGTCAAGGATCAATTTGACCTGGGCCTGAAGCTGGGTGTCACCGGCACGCCGATGATCATCGGCCCGGACGGCGGCACCCTGGGTGGCTTTGTCACCCCGGAACAGTTGCTGCAGGCGTTGCAGAAGGGCAGCTGAGGCTTTGGGCCGCGCCCCTTCCCTGCGAGCAGGGGAGGGGTAAAGTGCGGTGAGTAAAACATCGCGCTTATGCCGTATTGCAGCATCGGCTAGAATAGGCGCTTCCTTCGCTTAGCAAGCCGTTCCCCGCATGATCGTACTCGACGGGCAGAGCGCCCTCTCGCCGTTCCGCCTCGAACGTTTGAATGCCCGCCTGGATGCCCTGCATCGTGGCGTGCGCGTGCAAGCGTCGTGGTTCGTCTATTTCATCGACGCCGATGCGGCGCCCGAAGGCGCGTTGCGCCAGCGGCTGCTGGCGGTATTGGAAGCGAAGGATGGCGCCCCCGAACCGGCCACACTGTGGGTGGTGCCGCGGCTGGGCACGATTTCCCCGTGGTCGAGCAAGGCCACCGACATCCTGCACGGCGCCGGTTTCGACGTGCGCCGGGTGGAACGCGGGCTGGCCTGGCAGGTGGCAGGTCTGCCGCCCGCTGAGGCGCCGGATCACGCCGCGATCATGGCAGTGCTGCATGATGCGATGACGCAGTCGGTGCTGAGCCGCATCGACGACGCGCAAGGCCTGTTCCTGGCCGGATCGCCCGGCGACCTGGTGTACGTCGCGCTCGGCGCCGATCCGCAGGCGGCATTGGCCGAAGCGAATACGCGGCTGGGTCTGGCACTTGCCGACGACGAGATCGAGTATCTGGTCGACCGCTACGAAGAACTTGGTCGCGACCCGACCGACGCCGAGCTTTTCATGTTCGCCCAGGCGAACTCCGAACATTGCCGGCACAAGGTGTTCAACGCCAGCTGGACAGTGGACGGCGTGGAACAGGACAAGAGCCTGTTCGGCATGATCAAGCACACCCACCAGCACTCGCCGGCGCATACGCTGTCCGCGTATTCGGACAATGCGGCGGTGATCGAGGGCAGCGTGGGCAAGCGCTTCTTCGCCGATCCGGCGGATGGCGTGTGGCGCGGCCACGAGGAGCGCATCGACTTCGCGATCAAGGTGGAGACGCACAACCATCCCACCGCGATTGCACCGTGGCCGGGGGCAGCCACCGGTGCCGGTGGCGAGATCCGCGACGAGGGCGCCACCGGTCGCGGCGGCAAGCCGAAGGCCGGCCTCACCGGTTTCTCGGTGTCCGACCTGCGCATTCCCGGTCATCCGCAGCCTTGGGAAGTGAAGCGCCCGCTGCCGCCACGCATGGCCAGCGCGTTCGAGATCATGCGCGACGGCCCGCTCGGTGCGGCCGCGTTCAACAACGAATTCGGCCGCCCGTGTCTGGGCGGCTATTTCCGCAGCTACGAGCACGAGACTGGCGAAGCCGGCCTGCGTCGCGGCTACGACAAGCCGATCATGCTCGCCGGCGGTCTGGCCAACCTGCGTGCTGACCATGTGCTGAAGCGCGCGGTGCAGCCCGGCAACAAGGTGATCGTGCTGGGCGGCCCGGCGATGCTGATCGGGCTCGGCGGCGGTGCGGCCTCGTCGGTCGCCGGTGGCGCATCGAGTGCCGAACTCGACTTCGCCTCGGTGCAGCGCGACAACGCCGAAATGGAGCGGCGCTGCCAGCAAGTGATCGACACCTGTTGCGCGCTCGGCGACAACAATCCGATCGTCAGCGTGCATGACGTCGGCGCCGGCGGCCTGTCCAACGCGATTCCCGAGCTGCTCAATGATGCCGGCGTCGGTGGCGTGATCGACCTGTCGAAGATTCCGTGCGACGACCCCTCGCTGTCGCCGATGCAGGTGTGGAGCAACGAGTCGCAGGAACGTTACGTGCTGGCGATCGGCCCGGAAAACCTGGCCGAGTTCGAGGCGATGTGTGCGCGCGAGCGTTGTCCGTGCGCGGTGGTCGGTGACGCCACAGTCGAGCGCCAGCTGGTGCTGACCGATCCGCGTCGCGACTTGACCGTGATCGATCTGCCGATGGACGTGCTGTTCGGCAAGCCGCCGCGGATGCATCGCGACGCGAAGCGGATCAAGCCGCGCGTCGACCTGCTGCCGGACCTGTCCGGCATCGGCATGGATGAGGCGCTGCTGCGCGTGTTGCGGCTGCCCACGGTCGGCAGCAAGAGTTTTCTGATCACGATTGGTGATCGCACCGTCGGTGGCCTGAATCATCGCGATCCGATGGTCGGCCCGTGGCAGGTGCCGGTGGCCGACTGCGCGGTGACCATCGCCGATTTCGACGGTTACGCCGGTGAGGCGATGGCGATGGCCGAGCGCGCGCCGGTGGCCTTGCTCAACAGTGCCGACGCGGCGCGGCTGGCCGTAGGCGAGGCGATCACCAACCTGGCCGCCGCGGCGATCGCGAATCTCGGCGAGATTCGTCTGTCGGCGAACTGGATGGCGGCCGTGAATCATCCGGGCGAGGACGCCGCATTGTTCGACGCAGTGAAGGCGATCGGCATGGAGCTGTGCCCGCAGCTGGACATCTCGATTCCGGTCGGCAAGGACTCGCTGTCGATGCAGACCGTGTGGCAGGACGGCGACACGCCGCAGCGCACGGTGTCGCCGGTGTCGCTGGTGATCACCGGCTTCGCCCGCGTCAGCGACGTGCGCCGCACGCTCACGCCGCAGCTCAAGCTCGATCGCGGCAACTCGATGTTGTGGTTGATTGATCTGGGTGCCGGGCGCGATCGCCTCGGCGGCTCCGCGCTGACCCAGGTGTTCAACCGCTCAGGTGGCGTGCCGCCGGACCTGGATGACGCCAAGCGGCTGAAGGCGCTGTTCGAGCTGGTGCAGGAAGCGAACGCAGGCGGCCTGCTGCTGGCCTATCACGACCGCTCCGACGGCGGTGTCATCACCACCTTGCTGGAGATGGCGTTCGCCGGGCATTGCGGCCTGGAGATCCAGCTGGACGGCTGGGCCGAGGCGACGCTGCGCGCACTGTTCAACGAGGAACTCGGCGCGGTGATGCAGGTGGCCGAAGCGAACCGCGAGGCGTTCGAGGCGCTGCTGGTCAAATACAATCTGGCTGGCATCAGCTATCGCATCGGCCGTCCGAAGGAGAAGCTCGGCATCAAGCTGTTCCTTGGCGACGACACCTTGTTCAAGTGGAACTGGAGCACGCTGTTCAAGGCGTGGAACGAAACCAGTCACGCGATGCAGCGTCTGCGCGACAACCCGCAGAGTGCCGACGCCGAGAATGAATGGCGGCTCGACGATGCCGATCCGGGCATCACGCCCAAGCTCACCTTCAATCCGGCCGAGGACGTGGCGGCGGCGCTCATCGGCAGCGGCGCGCGTCCGCGCATCGCGATCCTGCGCGAGCAGGGCGTCAACGGTCAGGTCGAGATGTCGGCCGCGTTCACCCGGGCCGGCTTCGATGCGGTCGATGTGCACATGTCCGATCTGGCCAGCGGCCGGATCAAGCTGGCCGACTTCCGCGGCTTCGCAGCCTGCGGCGGCTTCTCCTATGGCGACGTACTCGGTGCCGGTCGCGGCTGGGCCACTTCGATCCTGTACAACGACATGTTGCGCGCGCAGTTCGCCGCGTTCTTCGCCGACGAAACGAAGTTCGCGCTCGGCGTGTGCAACGGCTGTCAGATGCTGGCGCAGCTGAAGGAGATCATCCCCGGCGCGCAGCACTGGCCGAAGTTCCTGCGCAACGCGTCGGAGCAGTACGAGTCGAGGCTGGTCACGCTGGAAGTGCTCGAATCGCCGAGCCTGTTCTTCAAGGGCATGACTGGTTCGCGGATTCCGGTGGCGGTGGCGCACGGCGAAGGCCGGGTCAGCTTCCCGCAGGCGTGCAGTCCATCCAAGTCGAGCGGCGCGGTACGCTTCGTCGACAACCGCGGCAAGCCGACCGAGAACTTCCCGCTCAACACCAACGGTTCGCCCGGTGGCCTGGCCGGTTTCACCGCCGCCGATGGCCGCGTGACGATCATGATGCCGCACCCCGAGCGCGTATTCCGCAGCGTGCAGCTGAGCTGGCATCCGGAGCAGTGGGGCGAGGATTCACCGTGGATGCGCATGTTCCGCAATGCGCGCGTGTGGTGCGGCTGATCGCACATCGCCTGACGCGGCGCTGAGCGATGGCCCGGCGCCGCTGGCCGACATGGAACCTGCTGCTGCCGGCGTTGGCATGGCTTGCCTTGCTGGCGCTGTTGCCGTGGTGGCTCGGGCTGCCCTTGCTGCTCGCGCTGATCGCCGTGCTGCTGTTGCTGCAACATCGACTGGCCGGCGTGCATGCCGCATTGATCCGGCGTGCGTTGCGCTGGGGTCTGCCGGGCGTATTGCTCGCCTTGCAGCGGGTGCTCGGTGGCGATGCTTTCGCGTGGGGCGTTGCGTTGCTCGGTGCGCTGACCGGATACACCTTGCTGGCCGGACTCGAGGCGTGGCTGGATCGGAGCCGGCAACGTGATCCAGCGGCAGCGACGTCCGCCGAATGGCCTGAGCTGGCGATGGCACCGATCGGTCCGTGCGCGGAAATCATCGAGCTGCAACCGCCGCACTGGCAGCTGGCCGATGAGGGGCTGATCGATCCACTGGCGAGTCGCGTGGAATATCGCGATGGCGATTACCTGTTTGCGGACGGCAGCGGGATCGACGGCGTCGATCCGCACGCTGCGTTCAGTCCGGACGGACGCTGGTTCGCGGCGCATATGCGCAACGACCGCGGCATCGTGTTGTGGGATCGCGAACGCAACCAGCGACATAACCTGCGTGGCTGGCAATTGTGTGGCTGGTATCGCGAGCAGCCGTGGTTGGCGCGTCGCGACGACGACATGCCGATGACATTGCCGGCGGTACTGGGCAGGGACGACGAGGACTGAGCCGGCGCCGCGGCTCGATGTGCCCTGATTATTTCGCGGCAGACGGTTTTCCCGCCACGCATCTCCGCGCATACTTGCGCGGTGGATACTTCCGCCTATCATCACTCGCCGTTTTCGCTGGCGCTCAGCGTCATCGTGGTATCCGCCGACAGCGGGTCCGCGCTGCGCGAATGCGTGCGCACCGTACTGGCCAGCACCGTGCCGCTGGAACTGATCCTGGTCGACAACGCCTCGCGTGACGGCGTGCCGTCGGCGACCGCGCGCGCGTACGAGCGCGACCCGCGGCTCAAGGTAATCTATAACCACAAGAACATTGGGTTTGGCCCGGCGGTGAACCTCGCCGCCAAGCAGGCACGCGGTCACGCGCTGCTGGTACTCAATCCCGACTGTGTGCTGCACGAAAACGATTTGCTGCGCCTGGTGACCCTGCTTGCCGGCAAGCCGAAGGCCGGTCTGATCGGCGCGGTGGTGTGCGATGCCGATGGTCGACCCGACCCGGCTTCATGGCGGCGCGATCCGCTGTTGCAGCGTTCGCTCAACAGCCTGCTCGGCCGCCCCGGTGAGAAGGTCAATGTGGAACAGGAGATTCCGACCGAGGTGATCGAGGCCGAGGCGGTGTCCGGTGCGCTGATGTTGCTGCCGCTCTCGATGTTCCAGCGGCTCGGCGGTTTCGACGAGGATTATTTCCTGCATTGCGAGGATCTGGATCTGTGTCGCCGCGTGCGTGATCTGGGCTATCAGGTATTGCTGGCCGGCGATATTCGCGTGCAGCACGGCAAGGGCAGTTCCAGCCGGCACCGGCCGGTATTCGTCAGCCGCTACAAGCATCGCGGCATGTGGCGCTGGTTTCGCAAGCACGATCCGGCCGCACGCAATCTGCTGGTGGCTGCTGTGGTGTGGCTGGGTATCTGGACGCACTTCCTGCTGCAAATTCCCGGTCAGCTGTGGCGGCGGTTGTTGCGTCGATGACCGGGTCGCGACGGATCACTGCGCTGGCGACGCTAGGTCTGCTGGCGATGACCGCGGTCTGGGGCTCGACCTTCGTGCTGATCAAGGACGTGGTAGCGCGCATGCCGGTGGCGGATTTCCTGGCCGTGCGTTTCGTGATCGCCGCGCTGGCGATGCTGGCGCTGTTCGCGCGGCCGGTGCTGCAGCTCGGCCGACGACAGATCATGCGCGGCCTGCTGCTCGGTGTCGTCTACGGCGTGGGTCAGCTGCTGCAGACCTGGGGGCTGTCGCTGATTGCACCCAGCGTCAGCGGTTTCGCCACCGGCATGTATGTGGTGTTCACACCGATCCTCGCGATGCTGCTGTTGCGCCAGCGCATGGCTGGCGTGGTGTGGCTGGCGGTGCTGCTGTCCACCGCCGGGCTGGCGCTGCTGTCGCTCAACGGCGTCTCGGTCGATCTGGGCGTATGGCTGACCCTGGCCTCGGCCGCGCTGTACGGTCTGCACATCGTCGGTCTCGGCCAGTGGTCGCTCAAGGGCGAGGCGTTCGGCATGTCTGCGGTGCAGATGGCGGCGATCGCGGTGGTCTGCCTGCTTGCCACCGCACCGCACGGGCCGATGCTGCCGCCGGATCGCAGTGCGTGGTTCGCTGTGCTGTACATGGCACTGATCGCCGGTGCCGGCGCGATGCTGATGCAGACGTGGGCGCAGTCGCATTTGCCGGCTACCCGTGCGGCGATCGTGATGACCACCGAGCCGGTGTTCGCCGCCGCGTTCGCGGTGGCGCTTGGCAGTGACGTGCTGAGCTGGCGCATGCTGCTCGGCGGTGGCCTGATTCTGGCCGCGATGTATCTGGTCGAATTGATGCCGCGGGGCGGCAAGGCCGTCAATGAGCTGTCGGCCGAGGCGGTGCATCACGAAGTGTGAACGCGTTCGTGCATGCCATCAGTTTCTATGCCGGTCGATCGGCACTTGCATGAGCGATCAGCACGCGAGGAGCATGCGCCGGTCAGTCCGCTCCGCGAAATCCCATCCCCATGACTGGCACTTGAGGAAATGAGCATGCTGAAAGCAACGATCGGGCTGGCGCTACTGGTTGCAGCGATGTTTCCGGCGATGCCAGTCGATGCCGCCTGTAGCAAGTCGGCGGATCCAGAGCAGGTGGTGCAGGCACAACTGGTGGCCTACAACGCGCACGACGTGGAGGCTTTTGCCGCCTGTTATGCGGACAGCGTCATCGTCACAGACCTCAGCGGCAAGCAACCGGTGGTCAAGGGCATTGCCGCCTTGAAGACGGAGTACGCCTTCCTGACCAAGGTGCCGAAGGCGTTCCGCGTGCAGATCGTCAAGCGGATCGTCAACGGTTCGATCGTGGTCGATCATGAGCGCGTCCTCGGCCTCCCGGCGGACAAGGGGACGCCCGAGAGCGTCGCGGTCTACGAAGTTCGCGCTGGCCGGATTCTCAACGTATGGTTTCCACCGGCGCCGTGACGGCCTTGGCCTGAGCTGCGCGCGGCTGCAGCGCGATGCGCACCAAGTAGACGATGATCGCCACGTTGCCGACCAGGGTGGCCAGCTTGAGCCAGCCGAAGCGATGCAGCGTTTCGTACAGTTCCAGCGGGATCAGCGAGCCGGTGGCGATCACCGTGAACCATTCGGCCCAGTGCTTGCCGAGCCAAAGGCCGATGCCCTCGATACCGAACAGCACGGCATAGCCGAGCGCGACCAGTCCGATCGCGACGAATTTGCTCGGCCCGAAATCCTGCAGCAGGCCGACCAGTTTCCAGCGCAAGCCGTTGCTGTCGGCCAGCGAAAGATGTTCCAGCCAGTGCACCAGCCGCTCGAAGTTCTGCTGGCGATCCAGATGAAACGCCGCGATCGCCACCAGCACCAGACACAGCGTCTTGACCACCTCGTAGATCGCGATGACGCGCAAACCGGGATGACGCTGGGCCGTGGCCGGGCTCGGCGCGGTGGAAGGACTGGCGGCGATGCTTTCGATCTCGGACATGTCGGGGAACTGGACGGGCAGACCGCTATTGTCCTTGCCTGCGCGTGATTGGCCAGTGCGCATTGGCATGGCGTCGTGCATGGCCATCCGGGTTACCCGTGCGGGAGCAGTTTGAGCGGCGATGAGCTTCATCGCGCTGCCAGAGGCATCGCGGCTGAAGCCGCTCCCACAAGAGCGTCCAATGGCGCCTCAGCAGCAGCGCCCGCCGCCGCCCTTGTAGCGCGCCTCCTGCCGCTCGCGGAAGAACTCCGCGTAGCTGGGTATCTTGCGTTCGGGGTGGTGTTCGCGCAGGTGCTTCACGTAGACATCGTAGTCGGGCACACCGCAGCACAGGCGAGCGGTCTGCACTGCCCACTTGCGCATGGATTGGAAGCTCGTCTTCATCATCCCGTCCTCAGCCGGCCACGTTGCTCAGCGCCACATACGGTTCTTCGTGTGCGGTCGGATGATTGGTTAGCCACGCACGGATCAGCGCGCGCAGCGAGAAGCCGGCCATCGTCACGATCAGCAGCATGAACAGGCCGGTGAGCGCCATGTCGACGTGGTTGTTGGTGATGATCTGCTGCATCGCGGCCGGCGTCTTGGCTGGCGCCAGCAGCTTGCCGTCCTGCATCGCCTGCGCATATTTCTGTGCGGCAGCGGTGAAGCTTATCGGGCCGCTGAGTTTCTCCCAGCCGGCGACCATCGTGCAGACGATCAGCCAGATCGCCGGGATACCCGGCACCAGCACATAGCGCTCGCGTTTCAGCTTCACGACCACCACGGTAGCCAGCATCAAGGCGATCGCGGCGAGCATCTGGTTGGCGGTGCCGAACAACGGCCACAGCGTATTGATGCCGCCGAGCGGATCGATCGCGCCCTGGTACAGGAAGTAACCCCACAGTCCTACGCAGATCGCGGTGGCGAGCAGGTTGCCGGTCCACGACTCGGTTTCCTGCAACGGCTTGTGAATCAGCCCGGCAATTTCCTGGATCATGAAGCGACCGACGCGGGTGCCGGCATCGACCGTGGTGAGGATGAACAGCGCTTCGAACAGAATCGCGTAGTGATACCAGAACGCCATCATGCCGCCACCGGGAATGATGTTGTGCAGCAGCTGCGCCATGCCCACGGCCAGCGTCGGTGCACCGCCGGCGCGGCCGAGGATGCTGGTTTCGCCGATGTTCTTCGCGGTCTGCAGCAATTCGTCCGGCGTCACCACGAAGCCCCACTGGCTGATCGTGGTGGCGGCATCCTGCACGGTGCTGCCGACGATGGCGGCTGGTGAGTTCATCGCGAAGTACACGCCCGGGTGCAGCGAGGCGGCGGCGATCAGCGCCATGATCGCCACGAACGCTTCCATCAGCATGCCGCCGTAGCCGACCAGTCGCGCCTGACCCTCGTTGGCGAGCAGCTTCGGCGTGGTACCGGAGGCGATGATCGAATGCCAGCCGGATACCGCGCCGCAGGCGATGGTGATGAACAGGAACGGGAACAGGTTGCCCTGGAATACCGGACCGCTGCCGTCGATGAACCTGGTCACGGCCGGCATCTGCAGGGTCGGCGCGGCCAGAAATATCGCCAGCGCCAGCAGCGCGATGGTGCCGATCTTGAGAAAGGTGGAGAGGTAATCGCGCGGCGCCAGCAACAGCCACACCGGCAGCACCGAAGCGCAGAAGCCGTAGGCGATCAGCAGCCACGCCAGCGCCTTGGCGTCGAAGTCGAACAGCGGCGCCAGCGCGGCCGAATCGGCCACGTTCTTGCCGAACGCGATCGAGGCCAAGAGCAGGACCAGGCCGATGATCGAAACCTCCAGAATCCTGCCCGGGCGGAACCAGCGCAGGTACACACCCATCAGCAGCGCAATCGGGATCGTGGCGGCCACGGTGAAGGTGCCCCACGGGCTGTGCGTGAGTGCCTTGACCACCACCAGCGCCAGCACCGCCAGCACGATCATCATCAGTACCAGCACGCCGAACATCGCCACCACGCCGGCGACCGGTCCCAGTTCCTCACGCAGCATGTGGCCGAGCGAGCGGCCATCGCGGCGCAGCGAAAGCCCGAGAATCATGAAGTCCTGCACCGCGCCGGCGAACACCACGCCGAACAGTATCCACAGCGTGCCGGGCAGATAACCCATCTGCGCGGCCAGCACCGGACCGACCAGCGGACCGGCACCGGCAATCGCGGCGAAGTGGTGACCGAACACCACCCATTTATCGGTAGGTACGTAGTCGAGGCCGTCGTTGCGCAGCACCGAGGGCGGCGCGCGGGTGGGGTCCAGTTTCAGCACGGAATGCTCGATGAACTTGCCGTAGAAGCGGTAACCGATCACGAAGGTCGCGATCGAGGCGGCGACCAGCCAGATCGCGTTGATCGGCTCGCCGCGGCGCAGCGCGACCACGCCCAGACAGAATGCGCCGACGATGGCGATGGCGACCCACAGGACTCTGGCTGCAGGACTCGGCTTCGGTATGACAGCTTGCATGAGTGGCTTTCCTTGGCAATGCCGCAAGGGTCGCCTCGTCCGCGGCGGGGGTCAATGCCAAAACGCGCCTGCCGGCATTAGCCATGGGTCGAATAACGCGTACGGCCGCCCTGACGTTTGCGGCCGGGGTACACTGGTTGCTTCACTGCTTGCAAGGATTTTGTCATGCGTATTCCGGTTCGCCATGGCCTGCTGGGTCTTGCTCTCGTTGTTGCCACGCTGCCGGTGATTGCCGCCGGCTCCGGTCAGTTCAAGGACCTGCTGAACAAGGTCAAGTCGTCGACGCTTGGTTCGAATTCCTCGCTCGGCAGCAACCTGCCGGACAGCGACATCGCTTCCGGTCTCAAGGAGGCGCTGGCCAAGGGCACTACCAATGCGATCAACAGTCTTGGTCGCGATGGCGGTTTCTGGAACAACAGCAAGGTGCGCATCCCGCTGCCCGGAAAACTCGAACAGGCCGGCAAGCTGGCGAAGCAGCTGGGGCAGGGTGCCAAGGTCGACGCATTCGAGCTGAGCATGAATCGCGCGGCGGAGAAGGCGGTGCCGCAGGTGGCGCAGATCTTCGGCGACGCGATCCGCAAGATGACGTTGGATGATGCGCGCGGCATCCTCACCGGCGGTGATCATGCGGCCACCGATTTCTTCCGCCGCGTCGCCGGTGATGCGTTGACCGCGCGCATCCACCCGATCGTGGTCAACGCCACCGACAGCGTCGGCGTCACCCAGAAGTACAAAGCGTTCACCTCCGGCAGCGGTGGTGGTGCACTGGCTGGCGCGCTTGGTTCGCTTGGTTCGCTCGGCGGTGGCCACAAGGCGGGCAACGGTGGCAGTCCGCTGGATCTGGACAACTACGTGACGTCGAAGACGCTGGACGGGCTATTCACCGAGATCGGCGATCAGGAACAGTCGATCCGCCACAATCCGGGCGCGCGCACCACCGATTTGCTGAAGAAGGTGTTCGGCGGTTGAACCCGCTTGCGGGTTCAACAAATTGGCACGACAAATTGGCACGACGCTTTGCTCGGCATTTTGCTGGTGAAATGTCCGTTGGCACCTCTTGCATTGGTCCGCATCGACCACAATCCATAAGGCGATGACGTTCGACTGTGAGGCTCCACATGATCCGCGAAATCCTGAAGATGGGTGATCCGCGCTTGCTGCGCATCGCCCCGCTGGTGCCCGACGCGATGTTCGGCAGTGCGGAACTCGACGCGCTGATCGCCGACATGTTCGACACCATGCACGCTGCCGATGGTGTCGGTCTCGCCGCGCCACAGGTCGGCGTCGACCTGCAGCTGGTGATCTTCGGCTTCGACAGCAGCGAGCGTTATCCCGACGCGCCGGCGGTACCACGCACGATCCTGCTCAACCCGGTGATCACGCCGCTGTCGCAGGACATGGAAGAGGGCTGGGAAGGCTGTCTGTCGGTGCCCGGGTTGCGCGGTGCGGTGAGTCGCTACTCGCTGATCCGCTACGAAGGCATCGACCCGCAGGGCGCGCGCATCGAGCGTACTGCCGAAGGCTTCCATGCCCGCGTGGTACAGCACGAATGCGATCACCTGATCGGTCGGCTGTACCCGTCGCGCATCACCGACTTCAGCAAGTTCGGCTACACCGACGTGCTGTTTCCGGGGCAGGACATCGGAGACGACTGATGCGCGCGATATGGCAAGGCACGGTGCTGGCGCAGAGCGACGACACCGTAGCGGTCGAGGGCAACCACTACTTCCCGCCTGATTCGATCAGCTGGGAATATTTTCGCGACAGCGATCATCACACCGTCTGTCCCTGGAAGGGGACGGCCAGCTATCACGACGTGGTGGTCGGTGATGCGGTGAACAAGGATGCCGCGTGGTACTACGCGGCGCCCAAGGAAGCTGCCGCGCAGATCAAGGATCGCGTGGCGTTCTGGCGTGGCGTGCAGATCCAGCCGGACTAAGCCTTCCCCCTGCGCTGTGGATACTGCGCATTTGGTGACGGATCAATCGCAGGCCCGCACAGATGTCATGTTGGCGACGCGCGTGGTCGCATCGTCGCGCAGGTCGAGCGCCAGTGCTGCCAGTCCGCCCAGCGTGCCTACCGTGCACACGCCGATCCAGCCAGCCCACGCCCAGGCCATGCCAGCCACGGCCGAGCCGATCGCGCCGCCGATGAAGAAGACGCCGGTATACAACCCGTTGATGCGGCCGCGCGCCTCCGCTCGCAGCAGGTTCACGGCATGCCGGCCCAGCGCCTGGTCGGCGATCGTGCCGGCGTCGAGCAGGATCGCCGCCACTCCCATCGCGGTGATTAGCGCGGCGCGCGGTAGCAAAGACGCTCCCCAGGAACTGCCGGCGACACCGGCCAGCAACATCGCCACGATGAGGATCATGTGGGCGAAGCGCGTTGCGGTCCTGGCCTTGCCGGCGTCGCCGAGCCGGCCGGCGATGGGCGCACTGATCGCGCCGCTGACACCGGCCAACGCGAACAAAGCGATGCCGACGGCACCGAAACCGAATGGCGGTGCGGCCAGCGGCAGCGCGACCAGGCTCCAGAACGCATTGAATGCGGCGAAGCTCGATGCCGCCGAGAGCGCACGGCGGCGCAGTATCGGCTCCTCGCGCCACAGCGTGGCCATCGAACCGACCAAGGCGAGATAGGGGCTCGCTTTCGGCGGCTGTCGGCGCGGTAGGCGGAATGCCAGCATGCTGCCGAGCAGCGCGATGGCGGTAGCGAGCAGGGCATAGGCGGCACGCCAGCCGAAGCGCTCCGCCACCAGGCTGGCCAGCGGCCGCGACAACATCGCGCCAAGCAGCAGGCCGCTCATGATGTTTCCGATCACGCGGCCGCGCTGTTCTTCCACTGTCATTGCCGCGGCCAGTGGCACCAGCATCTGAATCGAACAGGTGGTCAGGCCGACCACGAAGCTGATGGCGAGAAACCCCGCCGGTGCGATCGGGCACGCCGCGACGGCGAGTGCCGCGGCATTGGTCGCCAGCGTGGCGAGAATCAGCCGGCGGTTCTCGACCAGGTCGCACAACGGCACCAGCAGGAACAATCCCGTTGCGTAGCCGGCCAGGATCAGCGTGCTGACCAAGCCGGCCGCCGCTGGCGACAGCGCCAGCGAGGCGCCGATCAATCCCACTAGTGGCTGAGGCAGGTACAGGCTCACCACGATCACGCCGGTCGCCAGCGCAAACAGCTGCACCGGCACAACCGCTTCGACTGGCCCGCTCATCGCACGGTCTCGCGGTAGGCGACGAGCAGCCCCGGATCATCGAACGAGCCGCGATGATGCACCTGCCGCCATGCGCCATCGATGCGGCGGTAGAACGCGGGCAGAGCCGCCAGCGGCTGCGCGGGATCGAAACCGGTTTTGTGGCCGTCGATGGCCGAGGGAAGCAAGACGGGCATGGAGCATCTCCGAAAATCCAGGCCGGCGTGACCTGTTTCAGAGATTTTTGGGTGCAAACGATTGCGGGAGAATACGCAATAGAATGGATGGATCATCTCACTTAACGGGATAATCTGGAATGGCCAGCCTGGACGACTATCGGGTTTTCATCGCTGTGGTGGAGCAGGGCAACCTCAGCGCCGCTGCGCGTCATCTGCACCGCTCGCTGCAGGCGGTGAGCCGTGCGCTGGCGGCGCTGGAGAACGAGCTGGGTGTGGAGCTGATCCAGCGCACCACGCGTCAGGCACAGCCAAGCGCAGCAGGGCTGGTGTTCCACGCACGCCTGAAGACGGCATTGGCGGACATCGACCTGGCCCGTTCGGAATTGGCCGAGCACGGCGCCCGCATCGACGGCGTACTGCGCATCGGTGGTTCCACCCAGTTCAGTGCGCCGCATCTGGTGCCGATGGTGGCGGCCTTCATGGAGCGCTACCCGGACGTCGACGTTGAGCTGGTGGTGGCCGATCATCGCGCCGACTTGCAGCGCGACAAGCTGGATGCCGCCGTGCGGCTTGGCGAGCTGCCCGACAGCCGCCTGCATGCACGCCAGCTCGGCATGCTGCGCGTCGTGACGGTGGGGACGCCAGGCTACTTTGCCCGGCATGGCCGTCCGCAGACGCCTGCCGATCTACGTCGGCACGAGTGCATCGTGCGCCGTTCCGTCGATGCCGCGCAGCGCTGGAGTTACCGCCGGAACAAGCGGCGGCAACAGGTGGAAGTGCACGGCCGCTTCAGTGCCGACAACGCGGCGGCCTGCAATGCGGCCGTGATGGCGGGGCTGGGCATCGGCGTGGCGTCACTGTGGCAGGTACGCGGCCTGCTTGATCGTGGCCTGCTCGAAACCGTGCTGGACGACTGGCAGCTGCCGGCGCAGGCGGTTCACATCGTGTGGCCACCGGGCAGGCAGCTTCCCGCGCGAACGCGTGCCTTCATCGATTTCGTGGCGGCGCGCTGGGCGGTAGAGCCTCCGGGATGAGCGCATGGTGCTTGTCGGACGCGTGCCGCCGATCCACTATCGTCTTTTCACGACAGGAGCGGCGTTTCCGATGAGGCAGGTGCCGGTATTGGCTGCAGCGGACGGTGGCGAAATCCGCAACCCTGGTATCGACCTGCTGCGCGGACTGGCGATCGTGCTGGTGGTGTTCAATCACATCGGCCTGCGCATTCCGCTGAAGAAAACCGCGCTGGCCGACGTGTTGCCGACGTGGTTGCTGAGCCGGCTGAACTACAACGGTTACGAAGCGGTGTTCGTGTTCTTCGTGATCTCGGGGTTCCTGATCGCAGGCAACGCGCTGCGCCGATGGGGCAGCCTCGAACGGATCGACATGCAGGCGTTCTATGCGCGGCGTTTCGCCCGCATCGTGCCGTGCCTGCTGATGCTGGTGGCCGTGCTCAGCATGCTGCATCTGCTGGGCATGCCGGACTACACGATCACTCGCGCGGGCCAGTCGCTGCCGCGCGCGATCATCGCGGCGCTCGGCCTGCATCTGAACTGGTACGAGGGACAGACAGGTTATCTGCCGGGCAACTGGGACGTGCTGTGGTCGCTGTCGATCGAGGAGGTGTTCTACCTCGGCTTTCCGCTGGTGTGCCTGCTCACGCGGCGACGCTGGGTGTTGGTGCCGATGCTCGCGTTGCTCGCGCTGTCGATGCCATGGACCCATGCCGCCTTGAGCGGCAATGAAATATGGCAGGAAAAGGCTTATCTGCCGGGCATGGCGGCGATCGCTGTCGGCGTGCTCGGCGCCTTGCTGACATCGCGCTGGCAGGCGCCGCGCCGCACGGTCAACTTGCTGGGCTGGCTCGGGGCGCTTGGGTTGGTGGCAGTCATGCTGGACGGCGCCGCACTGTGGCACTCGCTGCACGACGGCTACCTGCTGGTGCTGACCGTGTCGACACTGTGTCTGCTGCTCGCCAGCCAGCAACGGCAATCGCGCGGCCATTGGCAGCCCATGCGTGGACTGGGCTGGTTGCGCTCATGGGGACGCCTGAGCTACGAGATCTACCTCAGTCACATGTTCGTGGTGTTCGCGGTGGTGCGACTGTTCAAGCTCAGCGGCGCCGATGTCCGGTGGGGCTTGCTGTGGTATCTGCTGGCGCTGCCGTTGTGCTGGTTGCTCGGTGCAGCGGTGGAGCGCTGGCTGTCGACGCCATGCGAGCGCTGGCTGCGTCGACGACTGACAAAACCGACGCGCATCGAGCCGATGGCAGCGCATCCAACAACGGTTGAACTCCCGGTAGCGTAAGCTGCACGAGGGCGGCTATACGCCCGGGAGAAGTTCGGTGAAGAAAGAAGACGAAACACACATGCAGATTGTTTCAGCGGACATCAGTTCGGAATCGCTCACCGGCATGGTGATTTTTCGGCCGCATTGTGTATCGCGTGCGGGTCGGAATGTGCCTGAAACCAGCAAGACGGGAAACTGGTATGCGCTGCGTCCGGCCGAAGTGCGCAGCTTCGCACGCGCGTTGCTGGATGCAGCTGATGCGCTGGATCTGAAGGCGAAGATGCTGCAGGCAGCGAAGATGGCGGCGGGGTAATGGTTTTGCGCGGCTGTCTGGCGCGCAAGACACTCAGCCGTGCCGGTATCGATTGATCGTGTCGCGTAATTCCTGTGTTGAGTCCCGCGCGGCTTCGGCGAAATCATCGACGTTGTCGGCATGGAGAGTCGCACGTGAGGAGCTGATCAGCAGGCCGCTGTCGTTGCTGATGTAGCCTTTGCGCACCATCGCTTCAGATTTCCAGCAGGTCGTGCCCCACGATCAGGCGCCCCTTGAAGTGCGGCGCCACTGCATCGCGCCACACGTCATCCGGAATCGGCGGGTAACCGCCGGGGACGAAGTGCGAAAGCACCAGCGTCTTCACCCCGGCCGCGGTGGCAATGCGGCCCACCTGCTCCGTGGTGGTGTGGCTGGCCAGCAAGTGTTCGCGCAGGCGCCTGGCGTTCGGCTCGGTGGCGATCAGCTTGTCCAGTGCTTGCAGGTACATCACCTCGTGTACCAGCACGTCGGCGCCATGCGCGAGCGCCACCAAATTTTCGGATGGCCGCGTGTCGCCGGAGAACACGATGGAGCGGTCGGGGCAGTCGAAGCGGTAGGCAAAGGCGGGCGTGACCGGCGGATGCTGTACCAGTGTGGAGGTGACCTTTACCCGGGCGTCCTGCATCACCACGCCCGCTGCGGTCAGTTCGTGTGGCACGATCAACGGCGCCAATGGTGGTCGTCCCTCGTCGGCGATCCGTGTACGTATGTCGTAGTCGTTCATCTCCAGGAACAGTCGCGTCATCTCCACTAGCGGCGGCGGTCCCCAGGTATCGACCCGGTTGCGCAGCGGTCCGGCCCAGGCCAGCAGCAACAGGTTGCCGTAATCAGCGTTGTGGTCGGAATGCTGGTGCGTGAGGAACACGTTTCGGATCGCCCCGAGATCGAGTCCCGCCTTCACCATCTGTCGCGCTATGCCGTTGCCGGAGTCGATCACGTAGATCACGCCATCGACTACGATGACGTTCGCTGGCGCGGAGCGATTCGCCTTGGGCGTCGGGCCACCGGCCGTGCCGAGCAGGATCAGGCGGGAGCGCGATGCAGGTGCACTATCACGTGCGAACAGCGGGAAAGGGCAGACCATCGCCGCGAGTGACAGGCCGGTCGCCTGCAGCAGGCGGCGACGTGCATGATCGATGGGCCGGTCGTTTTTGATCGGGGTGCGCATGCGGCGTCCTCAGAGGCTCTGAGGATCGACTATGTCGCGACAGGTTTGGCGAGTAAAGCGGGCGACTATCAGCGATAGCGGTTGATCGTGTCGCGCAGTTCTTGTGTCGCAGCACGTGCGGCCTGCGCGTAATCCTCGCCATTGCCGGCGTAGAGGATCGCGCGTGACGAGCTGATCAGCAGGCCACGGCCATCGGCACGGCGACCGTTTCGCACTACCGCTTCCACGTCGCCACCCTGCGCACCGATGCCGGGCACCAACAGCGGTATGTCGCCGACCAGCGCGCGTACTTCGCGAAGTTGTTCCGGCCAGGTGGCGCCAGTGACTAGTGCGCAGTTGCCGTTTGTATTCCAGTCGCGTGCGACGAACTGCGCCACATGCTGATAGAGCGGTTTTCCGCCTACATCCAGATCCTGCAGGTCGGCAGCACCGGGGTTGGAGGTGTGGCAGAGCAGGATTACGCCCTTGTCGGCGCGATCGAGGAAGGGTTGGACGGAGTCGCGGCCGAGGTACGGATTCAACGTCACCGCGTCGGCCTGATAGCGGTCGAACGCTTCGCTGACGTAATGCTGCGCGGTACTGCCGATGTCGCCACGCTTGGCGTCGAGGATCACCGGAACGCCCGGATGTTTTGCGTGGATATGCGCGATCAGCCGCTCCAATGCATCTTCGGCACGTAATGCGGCGAAGTGGGCGATCTGCGGCTTGTACGTGCAGACCAGATCAGCGGTGGCATCGACGATGGCGCTGCAGAACTCGAAGACCGCATCCGGATTGCCGCGCAGATGCGCGGGAAATTTGGAGGGTTCCGGATCGAGACCGACGCAGACCAGCGAGTTGTTGCCGGCCCATGCTTGTTGCAGTGCTTGCATGAAATGCATCGTGATCTCCGGTGATCTTTGCCGTCATTCCGGCTTGCGCCGGAATGACCTTGCCTGGTTGCGGTTACGCCAGCTTCTTGTACTTCACGCGATGCGGGCGTGCGCCTTCCTCGCCGAGGCGGCGCTTCTTGTCGGCCTCATACTCGTTGTAGTTGCCGGGGAAGAACTCGACGTGCGAATCGCCTTCGAACGCGATGATGTGCGTGGCGATGCGGTCGAGGAACCAGCGATCATGCGAAATCACCATCGCGCAGCCGGGGAACTCCAGCATCGCGTCTTCCAGCGCGCGCAGCGTCTCGACGTCCAGGTCGTTGGACGGCTCATCGAGCAGCAGCACGTTGCCGCCCTGCATCAGCGTCTTGGCCAGATGCAGGCGACCGCGCTCACCGCCGGAGAGCGAGCCCACCAGCTTCTGCTGGTCGGTGCCCTTGAAGTTGAATCGACCGATGTACGCGCGCGACTGCAGCTCGTAGCGGCCGATGGTGATGATGTCGGCACCGCCAGACACTTCCTGCCACACGTTCTTCTTGGCATCGAGGTTGTCGCGCGACTGGTCGACATAGGCCAGCTGCACGGTGTGGCCGAGCTTCACTTCGCCTGTGTCCGGCGTCTCCTTGCCGGTGATCAGTTTCATCAAGGTGGATTTGCCGGCGCCGTTCGGGCCGATCACGCCGACGATCGCGCCCGGCGGCACTTTGAACGAAAGGTCGTCAATCAGCAGGCGATCGCCGAACGACTTGCTGACGTTCTTGAACTCGATCACTTCCTGGCCGAGGCGCTCACCTGGCGGGATATACAGTTCGTTCGTTTCGTTGCGCTTCTGGTACTCGACCGAGTTCAGTTCCTCGAAACGATTGATGCGCGCCTTGCCCTTGGACTGGCGGCCCTTGGCGGCCGAACGCACCCACTCCAGCTCGCGTGCGAGCGCCTTCTGGCGACCCTTCTCGGCGGCTTCTTCGCGGGCCAGACGCTCGCCTTTCTGTTCCAGCCATTCGGTGTAGTTGCCCTTCCACGGAATGCCGCGGCCGCGATCGAGTTCGAGGATCCACTCGGCCGCGTTGTCGAGGAAGTAGCGATCATGGGTGACCGCGACCACGGTGCCGGGATAGTCGTGCAGGAACTGCTCCAGCCAGTCGACCGACTCCGCATCCAGATGGTTGGTCGGTTCGTCGAGCAGCAGCATGTCCGGCTTGGACAGCAGCAGGCGGCACAGCGCCACGCGGCGCTTCTCGCCACCGGACAACGGCCCGATCTTGGCGTCCCACGGCGGCAAGCGCAGCGCATCGGCGGCGACTTCCAGCTGGCGCTCCAGCGCATGCGCGTCGTTCGCGGCGAGCAGGTTTTCCAGCTTCTGCTGTTCGATCGCGAGCTTGTCGAAATCGGCACCTTCCTCGGCGTAGGCGGCATAGACTTCCTCCAGACGCTTCTGCGCGTCGAGGATTTCCGACACGCCTTCCTCGACAGCCTCGCGCACGGTTTTCTCGGGATCGAGCTGCGGCTCCTGCGCCAGGTAACCGATCTTGGTGCCCGGCTGCGCGCGCGCCTCGCCCTGGAAGTCGGTGTCCACACCGGCCATGATCTTCAGCACGGTGGACTTGCCCGCGCCGTTGACGCCGAGCAGACCGATTTTGGCGCCGGGGAAGAAGGACAGCGAGATGTCCTTGATGATCTGGCGCTTCGGCGGGACGATCTTGCTGACCCCGTTCATGGTGTAGATGTACTGCATGGAACCTCCGAAGGCGTGCGCCGCGTCGCCTCGGTGAGGCCGGCACGGGAAAGGGAATTCGTCAAACCGCACATTATAGCGGTTCGGGGCGCCGCTTCGATGACGTCGTCTCGATCAACCGCGTTCGCTATCCAGCGAGGCCATGCCCCGGGTGTTGTAACGCTCGCCGGCGGCGGCACCGGGTGGCACGGTACGCTCGATCGTGGCGAGGTCGTCCGCACTCAGGGTGATGTCCAGTGCGCCCAGCGCCTCGGTCAGCCGTGGGCGGGTGCGTGCGCCGACCAGCGGCACAACGTCTTCGCCGCGGGCCAGCGCCCAGGCGATCGCCAACTGCGCCACGCTGACCCTGCGGGCCTCGGCCAGCCCGCGCAGTAACTCGACCAGAGCCAGGTTGTGGTCAAGGTTCTCGCCCTGGAAGCGTGGCGATTGGGTGCGGAAATCGTGTCCGCTGCTGCGGCGATCCTTCGTCCAGTGTCCGCTGATGAGACCGCGCGCCAGTACGCCGTAGGCGGTGATGCCGATACCCAGCTCACGGCAGGCTGGCAGGATGGCCTGTTCGATACCGCGCGAGATCAGCGAATACTCGATCTGCAGGTCAGCTACCGGCACTACCGCCTGAGCGCGTCGGATTGTCGATGCGCTCACCTCGGACAGGCCGAGCCGGCGCACGTAGCCAGCCTGGATCAGCTCGCCAATTGCGCCAACCGTCTCTTCGATTGGTACGTTCGGGTCCAGCCGGGCCGGGCGATAGACGTCGATGTAATCGGTACGCAGGCGCCTCAGCGAATAGGCCAGAGCGGCCTTCAGCGCCGCCGGACGCGCGTCGTAACCGAGCCACGCGCCATCTGGCCCGCGCTGGACGCCGAATTTCACACTGAGCCGGTAGCTGTCGCGTGGCCGTCCGGCCAATGCCTCACCCAGCAGCATCTCGTTATGGCCCGTGCCATAGAAGTCGCCGGTGTCGAGCAGATTGATGCCGGCATTCAGCGCTGCATGCACGGTGGCGATGCTCTCGCTGCGTTCGGTGGCGCCGTACATGTCCGACATGCCCATGCAGCCCAGGCCGAGGGCGGAGACCGGAAAGCCGTCGCGGCCGAGGGTGCGTTGTTTCATCGGAATGACCTGCCTGAAAGGGAAAGGGCGCATGGTGCGCCCGCTTGATGACGGAGGCCAGCTGACATCCGCAACTCTGCTTCGGATGCCTGCGCCAAGTCACATTCCGGCACGTGTGGTGCCAGAACAGGCTGTCACCCTTCAGAGCCTTGCAGCGCACCGGGAATGGACGATGAGGGTGAGGCCAATCGCATGGCCGACGACGGTGCTGATGCGCCGCCTGATCGGGCTGGATCAACGCATCGCGCGGCAGCTGCGGGCTCATGGACGCTGGGCTATGGTCATGCACGAGCTGGTCTGTTTCGGCGTGAAGCAGGCATCAGCCTGCCTGTTCGGTGGATTGATGGTGGCGTTACTGTTGGCCACGTGGCGTTGGTACCCGGCGACAGCGCCGCTGGCCCGCTACGATTTCCTCACGCTCGCCGCCATCGCGATTCAGTTTGGCCTGCTCGCGCTGCGGCTGGAAAGTAGGGAAGAGGCAAAGGTGATCCTGCTGTTTCACGTGGTCGGCACGCTGATGGAGCTGTTCAAGACCGCAATGGGTTCGTGGAGCTATCCCGAGGCCTCGCTGCTGCGCCTGGGCGGCGTGCCGCTGTTCAGCGGCTTCATGTATGCATCGATCGGCAGCTATATCGCCCGGGCCTGGCGGCTGTTCGATTTTCGCTTCACCCGGCACCCGCCGTTATGGGCGCTGATCGTGTTGTCGCTGGCGATCTACATCAATTTCTTCAGCCATCACTATCTGCCGGACGTGCGGCCGTTGCTGTTTGTCGCGATCGCGATGATGTTCGGCCGCACCTGGGTGCACTACCGCATCCGCCGCGTGCATCGACGCATGCCACTGCTGCTGGGTTTCGTGTTGGTGGCGTCTTTCATCTGGCTGGCGGAGAACGTCGGCACGTACAGCAGGGCATGGCTCTACCCGGCACAGCGGCATGCGTGGAGCATGGTGCCGGTCGGCAAACTGGGTGCGTGGCTGCTGTTGATGATCATCAGCTACGTGATGGTGGCCGCCATGCATGCGCATGCCATGCGGCGCAGGGCTCGCGTCGATCAGTGATCGACGGCCCCTGGTCTGGCTGCATCGAACAGGGTGCCCGCGGTGCGTGTATGCAGCGATGCGGCGTCATGGCCCGGCGGCAGCAGCCCGGCGATTTCCAGCATCACCGCGCCATGCAGCGCTGCCCAGATCTGGTGGCCGAGGAGCGGTGCATCGGCCGCCACCGCGCCTTCGGCAATCAGCACCTCGACGTGAGCGGCGACGGTCCGCCACATGCGCTCATGGGCCTCGCGATAGGCCGGATCGTCGCGGTTGGTTTCCGGATACTCGAACATCAGCCGGTAAGTCGCCGTGTCGGCGCGGGCGAACGCGATGTATGCATCGCGTACCGCCCGACTGCGCACGCGCCCGTCGCCGGGCGTTTCCAGCGCGCGTTCCAGCGCTTCGGAAAAACGATGCAGGCCGCGCGTGCGCACTGCGGTGATGATCTGCTCCTTGTTGGCGAAGTAGCGATAAGCCGTCATGGTGCCGCAGCCGATGTCGGCGGCGATGCGGCGCATGGTGACCGCCGCCGGGCCTTCCTCCACGTACAGTCGTGCGGCCGCCTGGCAGATGCGTTCGCGGAACGCCTCGGTTGCCTCCTCGCTGAGTGCCTTGGGCATCAGTGCGATGCCACGGCGAGTGCCTTGCGGAAGAACGCCAGCGCATCGGCGTTGATCCGTGCGTGCACCTTCAGGCGGTCCACGCCAGGCGGATCGCTGCAGATTCTCGCTGCTTCCCTGGCCAGTTCGGGCGAGCACGGGGTGATGAAGACCCAGTGGTCGGCCTTGGGCACTTCCTTCACCGTGGTCAGGCTCGCGATCAGCGGGCGAATATGCCGGGCGTTGTCGGGTGGCGGCAACACATGATCGTCCTGGCCGTAGTACAGGAACACCGGCGCATGGATCGGCGCGAGGCCTTGCGTGTCGAATATCAGGCTCAGCGGGGCCATCACGAAGGCGGCCTTCACGCGCGGATCGGCGGTATCGCCCCAGCGCCCCATTCTGGCCTGCTCGCCGTCGAGGAAATCCTTGATGGTCTTTCCCTGTTTGGCGAGTACGGCTTCCAGCTTGTCGCGGGTGCCGCATACGTCCCGGTCTTCCGGATGGCGATTGCAGAAATCGATGAAGCGGTCGAACTTGGGCCGTGCACCCAGCAGCATCAGACTGGTATAGCCGCCAGCCGAGAAGCCGGCTACGCCGATGCGATCGGCATCGATCACGCCTTTCCAGCGTGGATCGTTGAGCAGCAGGGTGATGGTCGCCTGTACCTGCAGCGGGCGACCGGCGAGGACCTCGGCATGGCCCGCGCCGCTGGTGTCCAGGAAATCGTCTTTCGGGTGGTTGAGGGTGGCCACGATGAAGCCATGGCTGGCCAGGTAGGTGGCCAGATCATGATGGCCCAGGCGGCTGCCGCCGTTGCCATGCGAGATCACCACCAGCGGCTTGGCGCCGGGGATGGGTTGGGCGTCGGGCGTTGCCGCCACGTTATAGGGACCGATCGCGACGGTGCCGTGGACCGGCTGCGCCGAGGGATAAAACACGTAACCGTCGGTCTGCCCTCCACTGACCGGATCCGGGATGCGGATGGATGTCATGCCGACCCCGGTGGCCGGCTGGGCAGCCAGCCCCAGCGGGGCCAGCAGAAACAGCGCCGTTACGAGCCAGCGAAACAGGCGTGCGGAATACATGGCGCGCGCCGTGGAGTCCGGAAGGTTGGTCGGCATGGCAAGAGTCCGTCGGGATTGGTTGCGTGCGACGTACGGTACGTTGTACGAAATAGATATGCAAGTGTCCAAAGGTGGCTGTCAGAGCCCGTGGCGACTACACTTTCCCGTTCGAATCCCGCTTGCCACCCCATGAGGCCAGAATGTTTCCGAAGAACTGCACGATCGCCGGTTATGACGATGAACTGGCCAAGGCCATTGCCGATGAAGGTCAGCGCCAGGAAGATCACGTCGAACTGATCGCTTCGGAGAACTACGCCAGCCCGCGGGTGATGGAAGCGCAAGGTTCCAAGCTCACCAACAAGTACGCCGAAGGCTATCCGGGCAAGCGCTACTACGGTGGCTGCGAGTACGTCGACATTGCCGAGAAGCTGGCGATCGAGCGCCTGAAGCAGCTGTTCGGCGCTAACTACGCGAACGTGCAGCCGCATTCCGGCTCGCAGGCAAACCAGGCGGTGTATCTGGCGTTGCTGCAGCCGGGTGACACGATTCTCGGCATGAGCCTCGCGCATGGCGGTCATCTCACTCACGGCGCCAAGGTCAACATCAGCGGCAAGCTGTTCAACGCGGTGCAGTACGGCGTCGATGCCGAAGGCTTGATCGACTATGACGAAGTGCAGCGCCTTGCTACCGAGCATAAGCCGAAGATGCTGGTCGGCGGCTTCAGCGCGTATTCGCAGGTAGTGGACTGGGCGCGCATGCGCCAGATCGCCGACTCGGTTGGCGCGCTGTTCTTCGTCGACATGGCGCACGTCGCCGGCCTGATCGCTGCTGGCGTGTATCCGAGCCCGCTGCCGCATGCGCACGTGGTCACCTCGACCACCCACAAGACCCTGCGCGGTCCGCGCGGCGGCATCATCGTGGCCAAGGACGCGGGTGAGGAGATCGAGAAGAAGCTGCAGTCGATCGTGTTCCCCGGTATCCAGGGCGGCCCGCTGATGCATGTGATCGCAGCCAAGGCAGTTGCGTTCAAGGAAGCGCTGGAACCCGAGTTCAAGGCCTATCAGGCGCAGGTGGTGAAGAACGCCAAGGCGATGGCGAGGACCTTCATCGCGCGCGGCTACAAGATCGTCTCCGGCGGCACCGAGAACCATCTGATGCTGGTCGACATGATCGGCAAGGATGTGACCGGCAAGGACGCGGAAGAGGCGCTCGGCAAGGCGCACATCACGGTCAACAAGAACGCGGTGCCGAACGATCCGCGCAAACCCTTCGTCACCTCCGGTCTTCGCGTTGGCACCCCGGCCGTCACCACCCGCGGCTATCTGGAAGCGGATTGCATCGAGTTGACGAACTGGATCTGCGACGTGCTGGATGCGCCGGGCGACGAGGCGGTGATCGCGAAGGTACGCGATGGCGTCACGGCGCAGTGCAAGAAGTATCCGGTTTACGGCTGAGCCCACTGGTATGCATGCATTGCAGATTGGACTGATCGGCGACCGCAACGATGATGTGGTTGCCCATCGCGCCATTCCGCTGGCATTGGGAATGGCGGCCGATGCCTGTGGTGTGGCGATCGAACCGATCTGGGTGCCGACCGATCAGGTTGATGACGGTGCCGCGCTGGCGGAGTTCGATGGCCTCTGGTGTGTGCCGGCCAGTCCGTATCGCAGCATGGAGGGTGCGCTCACGGCGATCCGTGTGGCGCGCGAGCGGCATGTTCCGTTCCTGGGCACCTGCGGCGGTTTCCAGCATGCGGTGATCGAATATGCACGCAATGTGCTGGGCTGGATCGACGCCGAGCATGCCGAGACGGCACCGCACGCGCAGCGTCAGGTGATCGTGCCGCTGCTGTGCTCGCTGGTCGAGGTGACCGATGCGGTGCAGTTGGTTGCTGGTTCGCGATTGGCGCGGGCTTATGGCACCGCCTCGATCGTCGAGGGTTATCACTGTAATTACGGCCTGAGTCCCGATTTTCGTCATGCACTCGCCGACGGCCCGCTGCGAATCAGTGCCGTGGATGATGCCGGCGACGTGCGTGGTGTCGAACTGGACGGTCATCCGTTCTTCGTCGCCACGCTGTTCCAGCACGAGCGGGGCGCGCTAAATGGCCGGTTGCCGCCGGTGGTGCGTGCTTTCGTGCAGACGATGATCGACACTTACTGAGCATGCACTGCCCCTTCTGCCAGCACGAAGATACTCGCGTGATTGACTCGCGCCTGACTGAGGACGGCAGCACCGTGCGTCGTCGGCGCGAGTGCCCGCAGTGTGGCGAGCGCTTCAACACGTTCGAGACGGCCGAGCTGAAGCTGCCGACGATCGTGAAGAGCGGTGAGCGGCGCGAGGTGTTCGACGAGCGCAAGTTGCGGGTGAGTTTCGAGCGTGCGCTGCAGAAACGGCCGGTCGCCAGCGAAAACGTGGATGTCTCTGTGCGCGCCATCATCAACGACCTGCGCCGCAGCGGTGAGCGTGAAGTGCCGTCACGTCAGCTCGGCGAACTGGTGATGCGCGAGTTGAAAAATCTCGATCAGGTCGCCTACGTTCGCTTCGCCTCGGTCTACCGCAAGTTCGAGGACGTGCAGGCGTTCCGCGAGGAGATCGAGAAGCTGGAACGCGATCTGCCGGGGCTGGAGAACCTGCAGCTTTCGCTGCTTGGTGAAGGTGACGTCAGGCGCGGCAAGAAGAACTGATTCCTGCGGCGTCACCGCGACCGGGCGCATCTGCCAGAATGTTGCGCATGCCCACGACCCTGCCATCTTTCAGCGCACTCGATCACGAGCACATGGCGCACGCCCTGCGTCTGGCCGAGCGTGGCCTCTATACGACACAGCCGAATCCGCGCGTCGGTTGCGTCATTGCACATGGCGATGAGGTTGTCGGTACAGGCTTCCATCAGCGCGCCGGCGAGCCGCATGCCGAGGTGTACGCGTTGCGCGAAGCCGGCGCGCGCGCGCACGGCGCCACGGCCTACGTCACGCTGGAACCGTGCGCACATCATGGGCGCACGCCGCCATGTGCGGAGGCACTGATCGCGGCGGGTGTGGCGCGTGTCGTCATGGCGGCAGAAGATCCGTTTCCGCAAGTCGATGGTCGTGGCATCGCCAGGTTGCGTGCCGCCGGCATCGCGGTCGACGTCGGTCTGATGCGCGAAGCGGCGCGTGAGTTGAACGTCGGCTTCTTCAGCCGGATCGAGCGCAGCCGTCCGTTCGTGCGGGTGAAACTGGCGATGAGCCTCGACGGTCGCACCGCACTGGCGAATGGCGAATCGACATGGATCACCGGTGAAGCCGCGCGCGCCGACGTGCAGCGCTGGCGCGCGCGCAGCTCGGCGATCCTCAGCGGCAGTGGAACCGTGCAGGCGGACAATCCGCGACTCACCGTGCGGCTGGCTTCAAACGCCCACTCCTCCGACGCCGCCGGGGAAGTGGGCTTCAGACCGCTACGCGTGATACTTGACAGCCAGCTACGCACGTCAGCGAACAGCCATGTGCTGGACGGCTCGGTACCGACGCTGGTCTATTGCCAGTTCGGCGCAATTGGCAGCCGTAATACGTTCGAGTTTGTGGAATGCGTTCGCGCAGCCGAAGTGGCCGGCAAGATCGATCTGTGCGCAGTACTTGAAGATCTCGCCAGACGCGGCTGCAACGAAGTGCATGTGGAAGCTGGGCCAACCCTGTGCGGTGCATTGTTTGCCGCCGGTCTGGTCGACGAACTGTTGCTGTACATCGCGCCGCTGCTGCTGGGCGACGACGGCCGACCGCTGTTGAAGTTGCCCATATTGACCGACCTGGCCGACCGCTGGCAGCTGCGTACCATCGAGCAGCGCACGATCGGCAGTGACTGGCGCCTGCGTTTGCGTCCGATCTGAAGCGGACGCACCGGGTTTCATTGCGCGAAGTCGATACCGATCTTGCCGAAGTGCCGGCCGGTGGCGAGATGCTCGAAGGCCTCGCGCAGCTGATCGAAGCCGAACACGCGATCGATGACCGGCTCCATGCCGGAAGCCACGATCGCCGCGACCATGCGCTCGTGTTCCTCCAGCGATGCCACCGAGATGCCTTGCAGGTGTACGCGCTTGAGGATCGCCTTGCTCAGCGGCAAGTTGGCGTCCAACCCGCCCATGAAGCCCACCAGCCCGACGAAGCCGTGCATGCGCACCGCGTCCAGCGACTGCGCGAGCGTGGCGCCGCCCACCGTCTCGATCACCGCATCGACGCCGGTGCCGCCGGTGGCCTCGCGCACGAGGGCACCCCACTGCGGGTGCTTTACGTAGTTGATGCCGATGTCGGCGCCGAGCGCCTTAGCGCGGTCGAGTTTGTCGTCGTTTGACGAAAGCAGGATCACCCGTGCGCCGCGCAATTTGGCGAACTGCAGCGCGAACAGCGAGACGCCGCCGGTGCCCAGCGTCAGCACGGTCTGGCCGGTGGTGACGTGGGCCAGTTCCAGCGTCTGCCAAGCGGTGAGCGCGGCAATCGGCAGGGCGGCAGCTTGCACGCTGGACAGGTGCGCCGGCGCGCGCGCCAGCGAGTACTGATCGAAGCAGGCCAGCTCGCGCATCACGCCGTCGTACGGGCCGCCGATCTCCGCGCCCTCCCATTCCGGCCGCATCGCGCCGGCGATCCAGCGCGACTTGTAGAAAGTGGTGACATGATCGCCCGGCTTGAAGCGGCTGACGGCGCTGCCAACCTCCAGCACGGTGCCGGCGCCGTCGGAGACAGGCACGATCGGCAGCGTCACGCCGCGATACAGGCTGCCGGTCACCAGCATGTGATCGCGAAAATTGAGCGAGGCTGCCTCCATCCGTACCAGCACCTCGGTCGGGCCGGGGCGTGGGGCAGGCAGGTTGGTCATTTGCAGGTGATCGAGGTCGAGCGCGGTGAGTTGCAGGCTACGCATGGCGATGCTCCGGAGGTGGAATGGCACCATGGTCATCCCGCCAGCGATGAAAGATAATCCACACAAATGGCATTTCTTTTGTTCATTACATGAATCAATCGTTCGAACTCACACCGACCCGTCTGCGCGAGCTGCGCGGCTTTGCGTCGGCTGCGCGCCGGCTGAATTTCTCGCAGGCAGCGCGCGAGGTGGGCTGCACGCCGTCGGTGCTGAGTCGGCGCATCGCCGCGCTGGAACAGGTCGTGGGCGGCAAACTGTTCCTGCGCACTACGCGGCGGATGACACTGACTGCTCGTGGCGAGCAGCTGCTCGCGCACTGCGGGCGGCTGGAGGCGGTGCTCGGTGAGCTGGCCGCCGATTTGCGTCCGCCGGGCGGTGAGCCGGCCGGGCGGCTTTGCGTACATCTGCCGGGGAACTATGGCCGCCATCGCATCGCGCCGCTGCTCGCCGCGTTCATGCGGAGGCATCCACAGGTGCGATTGGAGGTGACCTATGACGATGCATACGTTGACATGGTTGCGGCGAAGGTCGATCTGGCCGTGCGGGTGGGCAAGCTCGCCGATACGCAGCTGGTGGCGCGACGGGTCGGCACGATGCGCCGCTACCTGTGTGCGTCGCCGGAGTATCTGGCGTCGGCACCGCCGCTGCTCGATCCGGCTGACCTGAAGGCGCATCGCTGCATCACTTTCAGCGGTCTGCGCACCGGTACGCTGTGGCAGTTCAGCCGGCAGCGCCAACGCCGCTCGGTGCGCGTCGAGCCGGTGCTGAACTGTAACGATGCGCAGGCCGTGCGCGATGCCTTGCTGGCCGACGTCGGCATCGGCCTGCAGGGCGACTACATGGCCGATTCGCTGATCGACTGTGGCAGCCTGGTCGAAGTGCTGCCGCAGTGGTCGCTGTCCAGCTCGCCGATCCATCTGCTGTGGCTGTCGGGCGCTGATCGCGCGCCAGCCATGCGCAGCCTCATCGACCATCTGGTGGCCGCGCTGGCCGTGGATGGCGCCTGACCACGGCAGGCATGCGTGAGACACGCAGCGTCCTGCGCGGCGCACGCTGCGCGAATCGGCACCCGCGACGAAGATGCTAGAATTCCCCAGTCGGCTCTGCCGGCAAACACTACATAGCGTCTTCAGGGCGGGGCGAAATTCCCCACCGGCGGTAGGTTGCATCGGTTCACGCCGTACAACGAGCCCGCGAGCGCCCTGGCCCGATCCGAGATGGAACAGGCCGGGGGTCAGCAGATCCGGTCAGATGCCGGAGCCGACGGTTGGAAGCTGGCGACAGTTTCCTCACAGTCCGGATAAAGAGAAGACGGTCGGATGCGTGGCTTTGCGGCTGCGCGTCGACCTCATGCCTTGGGGCGTTTTTCGCTTGTTGTTCAACGCGGGAAACGTTTCATGAAATTCACTCTGTTCATTTGGGACATCACCCTCCTGCCGGAGGCGCGCTGATGTTTACCGGCATCATCCAGTCTGTTGGCCGCATCGCGCGGCTTGAACCGCGTGGTGGCGACGTGCGTCTGGCCGTCGATACGGCCGACCTCGATCTCACCGACGTACAGCTGGGCGACTCGATCGCCGTGTCCGGCGTGTGCCTCACCGCAGTGACGCTGGAGTCGCGCGGCTTCAGCGCGGATGTCTCCAACGAGACGCTATCGCTCACTTCGCTGGGCAAGCTGAAGGCGGGCGATCCGGTGAACCTGGAGAAGGCGCTACGCCTGGCCGACCGGCTTGGCGGCCACCTGGTTTCCGGTCATATCGACGGCCTCGGCAAGGTGATCTCGATCACCCCGGACGGCCGTTCGCTGCGCTGGACGTTCGAAGTGTCCGCTGCGCTCTCGCGCTATATCGCAGCGAAGGGTTCGGTCTGCATCGACGGCACCAGCCTCACCGTCAACGAAGTCGCGGGACACCGCTTCGGCGTCAACCTGATTCCGCACACGGTCGAGCGCACCGCTTTCCATGCGCGTCGCGTCGGTGACGCGGTGAACATCGAGGTGGACGTGGTGGCTCGCTATATCGAGCGGCTGCTTTCCGGCGGCGAAACGCCACGGCTGGATGAGGCGTTTCTCAAGCAGCATGGATTCGCCTAGAACTAACACATCCTTCTCCCTCAGGGGAGAGGGTACACAACTCAAAGACACGGACACGCCCATGCCTTTCAACACCATTCCCGAAATCCTCGAAGACATCCGCGCCGGTCGCATGGTGGTGATCCTGGATGACGAGGACCGCGAAAACGAAGGCGATCTGGTGATGGCCGCGCAGATGGTGCGGCCTGAGGACATCAACTTCATGGTGCGCGAGGCGCGCGGGCTGGTCTGCGTCACGCTGACCGAGAAGCGCACGCGTCAACTCGGTCTGCGGCCGATGGTCAGCGACAACACGTCGGCCTATCACACCAACTTCACCGTCTCGATCGAGGCGGCCGAGGGCGTTACCACCGGCATCTCCGCGCACGACCGCGCGCGCACGATCCAGGTGGCGGTGAAGGCGGATGCGAAGCCGCAAGATCTGTCCCAGCCTGGCCACATCTTCCCGCTCACCGCACAGCCGGGCGGTGTGCTGACCCGCGCCGGTCACACCGAGGCAGGTTGCGATCTGGCCGCGCTGGCCGGACTGGAGCCGGCGGCGGTGCTGATCGAGGTGCTGCACGAGGATGGCTCGATGGCGCGCCGTCCCGAGCTGGAAATCTTTGCGGCCAAGCACGGCCTGAAGATCGGCTCGATCGCCGATCTGATCCGCTATCGGCTGGAAACCGAAAAGACCGTGCAGCGCGTGCACGAGGAACAGGTGGAAACCGAGTTCGGCCCGTTCCGCCTGATCGCCTACCGCGACGCGATCCGTCACGGCCTGCATTACGCGCTGGTGCGCGGCAAGGTGAATGACGGCATGCCGGTGCTGTCGCGTGTGCATGTGCGCAACACGCTGTCGGATGTGCTGCATCTCAAGCGCGATGACCTGGGCCTCACCGTGACGTCGGCACTGCGTCGCATCGCCGACGAGGATCGCGGCGTGCTGCTGGTGCTGTCCGGCGAGGACACGCCGGAGGCGCTGCTGGCCCGGCTCAATCGCCAGCCCAGCACGCAGGCACCGGAAGAAGCACAGCAGCAGGAATGGCGTCAGCTCGGTCTCGGCGCGCAGATGCTGGCGGATCTGGGCGTGCACAAGCTGCGCGTGCTGGGCACGCCGCGCAAGCTGGTGGGTCTGGCCGGGTTCGATCTGGAAGTGGTCGAGTACGTGTAGCCTCGTGCGGGGCATGGCTTCGCCACGGCGAAGCCATGCCTGCCATCCATGCTCCGGTTTTCCAATCAACGACGGCTTGCCATGTCCGATATCACCGTTCGCCTGATCGCGCCCTCCGGCTATCCCCACGACCGCACAGCGATGACGCGTGGCGTCGAGCGTTTACAGACGTCGGGCTGTCGGGTCGACGGAGTCGATGTGCTTGAACGCACCGAGCTGCGCTATGCCGGTGGCGATGCACAGCGCGTCGCCGACCTCAACGCACTGGCGACTTGTGAGCAGCTGCCGGATATCGCGTTGTCGGTCCGCGGTGGTTACGGCGCCACGCGCCTGCTGGAGCAGATCGACTACGCAGCCTTGCGTGAGCGCCTCAGCGGCACGAATACCGTGCTGGTCGGCCACAGCGATTTCACCGCGCTGCAGATGGCATTGCACGCACAGAGTGGACTGGTCACGTTCGGCGGCCCGATGCTGGGCCCGGACTTCGGCGCGGCGGCCTTCAGTGATTTCACCTGGCAGCATTTTTGGCAGACGGTCACTGAGTCACAGGCCACGGCGAGCTGGAGCGCGGGCGGAGAGACCGAGCTGGATGTGGAAGGGCCGCTGTGGGGCGGCAACCTCGCGATGCTGTGCAGCCTGCTCGGTACGCCGTATTTCCCCAAGATCGATGGCGGCATCCTGTTCGTCGAGGATGTCGGCGAACCGCCGTTCCGTATCGAACGGTTGCTATACCAACTGCATCTGTCCGGCGTGTTGGATCGACAACGTGTACTGCTGCTGGGCGACTTCAGCCAGTGCAGGCCCAGCGCCTACGACAACGGTTACGACCTTGACGCCGGGTTCGCCCAGATCAGCCGGTTGACGCGGGTACCGGTGGTCGCCAACCTGCCGTTCGGTCACGAACCGGACAAATTCACCTTGCCGTTTGGCGTGCCGGCGCGGCTGCGCGTATCCGGCGGCGACGCGCGGCTGGATTTCGCCGCTTATCCGCATCTCGACCGACCGGCGCCGGCCAGTCCGGTCGAAAACCCGTAAAATAGCCAGCTCGCATGGGCTCATGCCCACAGGAACAGCAACTCATGAAGATCATCGAAGGCGATTTCGCCGTCCCGAAAGGCCGTTTTGCCATCGTTGCCGGACGCTTCAACGGCTTTGTCGTCGAGCCGCTGGTGGCCGGAGCGCGCGACGCGCTGGTGCGTCATGGCGTGAAGGACGACGCGATCGATCTGGTCCGCGTGCCGGGCGCGTGGGAGATCGCGCTGGCTGCGCACAAGCTGGCGAATTCCGGCAAGTACGCGGCGGTGATCGCGCTGGGCGCGGTGATCCGCGGTTCCACGCCGCACTTCGACTACGTCGCCGGCGAATGCGCCAAGGGTCTGGCCCAGGCCGCGTACAGCTCCGGTGTGCCGGTGGCATTTGGCGTACTGACCACCGACAGCATCGAGCAGGCGATCGAACGCGCCGGCACCAAGGCCGGCAACAAAGGCGCCGATGCGGCGATCGCGGCGCTGGAAATGGTCAATCTGTACGGCAAGCTGGCATGAGCCAGCATTCGCAAGGCCTCGACATGCAGGCGCGTTCGCGTGCCCGCCGCCGCGCGCTGCAGGCGCTGTATGCGTGGCAGTTGAGCGGTAGCCACATGAACGCTGTGATCGATCAGTTCCGCCACGAGCAGGACATGGAAGTGGCCGACCTCGAGTATTTCGAGGACTTACTGCACGGCGTGGAGGCCAACGTCGACGCACTCGACGAATGCCTGCGTCCGCACATCGATCGCGAGGTGGCGCAGATCGATCCGATCGAGCGCGCCGCGCTGCGCCTCGCCGCGTACGAGCTGAAGTATCGCCCGGACGTGCCGTACCGCGTCGTCATCAACGAGGCGATCGAGGTCACCAAGCGCTTCGGCGCCGACCACGGCCACAGCTACGTCAACGGCGTGCTGGACAAGCTGGCCAGCGAGTTGCGTGTCATCGAGAAGAATCATCGGGGCTGAAGCGGGTCATCGCTGATCGCCACGCTTTCAGGAGCGACCCCGTCGCGACGAATCCGGAAACGCATCGCGACTGAAGTCGCTCCCGCAAGAGAACTTACTTCAAGGTGGCGCGATGGAATTCCGACTGATCGAGCGCATCCGCGAACTTACTGCACAGCCGCGTGACGATGTGCGCATCGGCATCGGTGATGATGCCGCGGTGCTGGCGGTGCCGGTTGGGCAGGAGCTGGCCGTTGCGATCGACACCCTGGTCGAAGGCGTACATTTTCCGCGCGGCACCGCCGCGGCCGACATAGGCTGGAAGGCGCTGGCGGTGAACCTGTCCGATCTGGCCTCGATGGGTGCGAGCCCGGCCTGGGCGCTGCTGGCGCTGACCTTGCCCGATGCTGATGCCACCTTCGTCGAAGGCTTTGCCGAAGGTTTTGCGAAGCTGGCGCAATCGCACCGGCTCGCGCTGGTCGGTGGCGATACCACCCGTGGGCCATTGAGCATCAGTGTGGCCGTGCATGGCTTCGTGCCGCCGGGCAAGGCGCTCACTCGTGCCGGCGCGCGGGTCGGCGACGCGGTGTTGGTCACTGGGACGCTCGGCGATGCCGCGGCCGGTCTGCATGCATTGCAGAATCCATGGCGCGATGACGACCATCGTGCCGAACTGCGTGATTTCCTGATAGCTCGGCTCAACCTGCCGACGCCAAGACTGGCCGCCGGTGCCGCGCTGCGCGGGCAGGCGACTGCCTGCATCGATGTCTCCGATGGGCTGCTCGCCGATCTGGGCCATGTCTGCCGCGCCAGTGGCGTCGGCGCGGAAATCGACGCCGCGCTGCTGCCGCGCTCGTCGGCGCTGATGGCGTTGTACGACGAAGCCAGTGCTCTGCAGTTTGCGCTGAGCGGCGGCGACGATTACGAATTGTGCTTTAGCGTGCCCGCACAGCGACTGGCCGATGTGCAGGCCGATCTGTCGCGACTCGGTTGCGGAGTGACGAAGATCGGCCGCATCGTGGAAGGCGACGGTGTGCGCGTACGCGGTACCGATGGTGAGTGGCTGGCAACGGATCGACCGGGTTGGGAGCATTTCACGTGAGCGCGAAGAAGACGCTGAGCGTGGAACAACGCCGCGCCTTGCTGGCCACACCGGCCGGCTGGCTGGCCTGCGGCTTCGGCTCGGGTCTGGCGCCCGTCGCACAAGGCACGTTCGGCTCGCTCGCGGCCTTGCTGCCGTGGCTGCTGTTGCGCGAGCTGCCGCTGCCGCTGTATCTGGCCGTGTTGCTGGCCGGTTTTGCCATCGGTGTGTGGGCCTGCAATATCGCTGGTCGCGCACTGGGCGTGGACGATCATCGCAGCCTCGTGTGGGACGAATTCATCGGCCAGTGGATTGCGCTGATTCCGCTGCTGATTCCCGCGTTGTTGCCGAGTAGTGGCGCCACATGGTGGATGCTGGTGATCGGCTTCGTGCTGTTCCGCCTGTTCGACGTGTGGAAGCCGTGGCCGATCAGTTGGCTGGACCGGCGCATCAAGGGCGGCATGGGCGTGATGATCGACGACGTGCTCGCCGGCATCTTCGCGGCCGTGGCGTTGGCGCTGGGGATGCACTTCTTGCGCTGAGTGTCGAGTCGCCCATTTCGACCGCGACAAACATCATGAGGTGGTCGTGAGAAAGCAACGGATACTGCGAAGAGCCGTACTTGGAATGCTTGCGATTGCGGTCGTGATGGCGGCAGGTACCTGGATAACAGGTGTTGTGCTGATTCATCCGGCACGTGCTGTCGTTGGCGCACCGCTATCGGACTTTCCCGCGCGAGAAGTAGTGTTCAATAGTTCTTCGGGTGCGCTTATCCGCGGCTGGTTTGCGCCGGGACAGGGCAGGGGCGCGATATTGCTGCTCCATGGGGTGCGCGCAAATCGATTGAGCATGCTGGGCCGCGCCAGGTTTCTGCACGCGGCTGGCTATTCGGTAATGCTCATCGACTTCCAGGCATCGGGCGAGAGCAGCGGCAAGGTGATTACCTTCGGCTATCTCGAAGCAAAGGATGCTGCCTCGGCATTGGCCGAGTTGAGGAAGCTGGCACCGAATGAGCGGGTAGGTATCGTCGGTACGTCCATGGGCGGAGCGGCGACGTTGTTTGCTGATCCGCCGCTCGACGTCGATGCGATGGTGTTGGAGCAGGTCTATCCCACACTATCTCAAGCTCTCGAGAACCGTCTGGAGTTGCATGCTGGCGCCATAGGGCGATGGTTCGCGCCACTGCTGATACTTACGGTCAGACCGCACCTCGGTTTCAGCGTCGATCAGTTGCAGCCGATCGATAACATCAGCCGGATCCGTGTGCCCAAGCTGCTTATTGTTGGCGACGCCGATCAGCACACGCGCATCGACGAGTCGCTGGCGATGTACAGGAAGGCATCATTGCCGAAAGAACTATGGGTGGTCCACGGTGCGAAGCACGTTGATCTCTACAGGTATTGCGGCAAGGCATACGAGGTTCGGCTTCTGGCCTTTTTCAACCGGTCGCTACGCCCAGCTGCTTTGGGTGAAATCGGACACCCGCAGCTTGCCCCATAGGTACCCCGGCCGCGACATTCGCCCTCGGTCGATAGTTAACACGCAAGTGATGGATTCAGGCATCGGAATATTCGTGGATATCCCTGTGCAGCCATGCTGCGTTACTGATCGCGCGTGACTTCCGCTGGCGCCGCGTCCCCCGCTTTCTGTGCCAACGGCAACGCGTCGGTCACCAGATGCATCAAGAACCGACCTGGCTGTTCCTGCATGATCATGTGGGCCGAGTCGACAAACGTCACCAGTCGCTTCGACGGTGCATGTATGTCCCCGAACCATTTTTCCGTCAGCTCGTGCGCCGTGGTGTAGTCATGCTGTCCCACGAACACGATCACCGGGCAATCGAAATGTGTGGTGTTGTCGAAATTGACAGCCAGCAGTGGCTGCAGCAGGTGATTCAGCGAAAACAGGCTGCCCTTGCCGATCGCTGCGAGGTCTGCCTTGCTGTAATCGGGCGACAACGATTCGGCATCGGCTTCGAACTGGTAATCCTGGCGACCATAGGCGAGACCGCCGTAGTACATCTCCCAATTGCTGCGCATGCCGATGTTATCGAGGGTCAGCTTCGGACCAGGGTATGGCGCCATGGCTTTTAGTTCGCGCATCGCCTGTGCGTTGCCTTGCGCCATCGCTTGGCGGAGGGCGAAGGCGTAACCGACCTCTTCATTGTGGCGCGCATTCACGACCTGGCCCACCGAGATGTACGCGTAGAACCAGTCCGGATGCAGCTGGGCCAGATGAACGCCCAGCACGGTACCCCAGGAATGTCCCAGCAGGAATATTTTCTGCTTGCCATAGTGCTGGCGCAGGTACTGCACCACCTGTGCAGCATCGTTCGTCATGCCGTCGATGGTCATACCCGGTGCCATCGCCTGCTCCGAATTGGCCGCATAGGTTTTGCCAGTGCCGCGTTGATCCCACTGCACCACCGTGAAGTAATCCTCCCAAGGCGTCTGAAACGTATAGGCCTCCGGCATGGCCGGGGAAGCCGGGCCACCGTGCAAGAACAGCAGGATCGGATTGCGCCGGTCCTTGCCGCGAATCGACAGCCATTGGTCGATACCGCCGATACGTACCTTGACCATCTCGTCGATGCCATGGGGTGAGACGATTTTGCGATTCTCCGCGAGGATTCGGATGATTTCGTCGCGCGACATCAGGAGCGATTTGTCCTGAGCCGGCGTAGTCGCTGCACTGGATGCACCAGCGGGTGTTGTGGCAGAAGAGGCATGGGTCGAGGTCATTCCCACGACCACGGCCAGCATGAAAAGAAAATGTGTGCGGAACATAGCCAACGAAACTCTCCTGGTACGGATATCCGATAACCCACGGTGCTCAGCAACTCGGCGAAAGTGGGAGTGGCAGTAACTCATGCACGCAAGCGAACATGGCGCTGTTGTATCCAGTGAGAGCAAGTCATGTGCCAGCGGGAGACTCGCGGCTGAATCCAGTCAATTCAAGAGCTTGATGACTGGCTGCAGATACGTGTCAGTGTCCGCGGACAGGTTCGCGGACATCCGGTCAATGCACGCCGGCAGACGATGGTCTGATCATCTAGACGCTCTGGTCATCGACGATCCGGCGTTGGCCGATGCGATTCTGGATCGGCTCGTCCAGAGCAACGTCAAGCCGAATCTGAAGGGTGAATCCATGCGCCGGGTGAAAAACCGGGCAGTAGGCTGCCGGCGCAGGGCAGCATGTTGCCGGAATGGGCAACAGGCTGGCGACGGTGAGCGGCAAGGTGGCGAGGCTGATCAGTCGCCGTGGCGAAGATGGGCAGGTGGTTGGCGTTTCGCGCCCAGCCTCATAGCGAGTGCAATGCTTTCTACCCGTTGTGCAAGCGCCTCGTCGGCTCGGGTTATAGGAAACATTTCTCCACCTGCGGGCGGATGGTATGACGGTAGCGCTCACGCATGCCCTGGGCCGTAGTTGCGATCCGGTCCGCGATACATAGCCACCTTCACCAGCTTCGGCACGCCGTAACCGTATTCGAGCATCAGACGCAGTTTGCGTGTGCGCATGGGATCCAGTCGTTCGAGTTTCTTGTGGCCGATCGTGGTGCCCCAGGTAAGCGGTTTCCACGTGCCGTCGGTCCAGCGATCAATGCGGTAACTGGCAATGGTCTGGCCGTGCGCGATCGCCTCCTGCAGCTCGATCGTGTCGAACTCGATCCCGGTTGGCAGTTCAAATTCCAGCCAGCCGCTGCGGTCAGGCTCCGCCGCGCTCCAGTACGAATCCGCATCGTCGTCGAGCACGTGCGATGGCGCGTGGCCGGCCGCGCTGGTGCTCGCGCGCACGGTCGCGCCGCGCAGCAGGTTGTCGGCGAACAGGCGCGAGCGCAGTGCTGCGAAGCCGTGCAGTGCGGTGATGTCCGCGCGCTCGAACAGGCCGTCGCGGTTGGGCGGCACGTTCAACAGCAACTTGCTGTTGCGACCCACCGAAGTGAAGTACAGATCGAGCAGGTTGTCGGGCGTGCGCACCTGGCCGTTCTCATCCGCGTGCCAGAACCAGCCAGGGCGGATCGACACGTCCGATTCGGCGGAGCGCCATGCGGAACCGTAAGGATCGCCGTGGCCCAGCAGCTCGCTCACCCACGGCCGGTCGTAGCCGGGGTAGGGAACGCGCGCGGGGTCGACACTGGACCAGCAGGTCGCGCCCGCGGCGCCACGCTCGTCGCCGACCCAGCGCACGTCCGGACCCGCGTCAGAAAAGATCACGGCATCGGGCTGCAGCCGGCGCACGGTGTCGTGGATGCGCGGCCAGTCGTAGGCCTGCCGGCGGCCGGCGGGGCCTTCACCGTTGGCGCCGTCGAACCACACTTCCACCACCTTGCCGTAGTCCGTCAGCAGTTCGGTCAGCTGCGCGATGTAGAAGTCGTCGTAGGGCTTGCCGCTGCCGTAGCTTTTGGCGTTGCGATCCCACGGAGAGAGGTAGAAACCCGCGCCCAATCCCTCGGCATGGCAGGCGTCCACGAACTCGCGCGCCACGTCGCCGTTGCCGTTCTTCCACGGGCTGTTTTTGACTGAGTGCACGGTGGTCGCGGTCGGCCACAGACAGAAGCCGTCATGGTGCTTGGCGGTAAGGATCATGCTGCGGAACCCCGCCTGCTTCGCGGCGCGGGCCCACTGCCGCGCGTCGAGCTTGCGCGGATTGAAGATCGCCGGCGATTCGGTGCCGTCGCCCCATTCCTTGCCGGTGAAGGTGTTCACCGTGAGGTGCACGAACATCGCCAGTTCCTCGCGTTGCCAACGAAGTTGCTGCGGGGTAGGGCGCGGCCGGTCGATCGTGGGCGCGATCACCGGAGCGGCGGTGGCGGCCGCGAAGCGGGAGCCGCCGACACCCAGCAAGGTGGCAGCCGAACTGGCGAGCAGGAAACGGCGACGATCCATGCGAACTCCGATGTTTGGCGGCGTCATACGAGCGAGGGCCGGCATACGCGCAGGCAAGCCCTGACTATAGGTTAATTTTGATCGATCTAAAATGCGATGGCCGGTATGGGACTCGACGCTGTGACAACGGCTGGCGCACTGCGCGCAGACAAGCGTGCGCCGCAGCGGAGCGGGCTTGCATTTGCCGCCATCGCCACCGCAGCATGGGCAGATTGCGCATACGCGCCATACCCGTGGAGACATCCCATGCACTACCGCCGCCTCGGCCATACCGGTCTACAGCTTTCCGCGTTGTCGTTCGGCGCGTGGGTCACGTTTGGCAAACAGGTGGGCCGCGCACAGGCACGCGAGTTGCTGGCGCTGGCACACGATCGCGGGGTGAATTTCTTCGACAACGCCGAGACCTACAACAACGGCGTGGCCGAACAAGTGATGGGCGACGTGCTGGCCGACCTGCGCTTTTCGCGTGACAGCTATTGCGTCTCCAGCAAGGTGTTTTTCGGTGCCTGCGACAAGCCTCTGCCGACCCAGCGCGGGTTGTCGCGCAAGCATGTGATGGAAGCCTGTCAGCAGGCGCTGGCGCGATTGCGTGTCGACTATCTGGACTTGTATTTCTGCCATCGCCCCGATCCGGATACGCCGATCGAGGAGACCGTGGCGGCGATGGATACGCTGATCCGCCAGGGCAAGGTGTTGTACTGGGGTACCAGCGAATGGCCGGCCGAGGCGATCCACGCGGCGCATCGGATCGCGCGCGAAAATCATCTGTATGCGCCCGTGATGGAGCAGCCGCAGTACAACCTGCTGCATCGTGAGCGGGTGGAAGTGGAATACGCGCCTTTGTACGAGGCCTACGGCATGGGCACCACGATCTGGTCGCCGCTGGCTTCCGGTTTACTGAGCGGCAAGTACAACGACGGCGTGCCGGCCGATTCGCGGCTGACCCAGCCGGGTTACGAATGGCTGCGCGAGAGCGTGCTGGGTCACGGCAACGAACGCATCGACAAGGTGCGCGCGCTGCAACCGATCGCCGACGAGCTGGGCGTCAGGCTGGCGCAGTTGGCGATCGCCTGGTGCCTGCTCAACCCGAACGTGTCCACAGTGATGCTCGGCGCCAGCCGAGTGGAGCAGCTGGAACAGAACCTGGACGCTCTGGAAGTTCTGCCGCGACTGGATGCGTCGGTCGCGCAGCGGATCCGGCAGGTCGTCGAGGCGGGTTGAGCGCAGTTCGGCCACGGGATAGTTGAAAGTAATTCCGGTAGTCGGCGATCGACGTGTCTCTGGCAATCCACGCCAGTCGGTAGGGGCTTTTGCAAGAGCACGCGCGGGTTGCTCGCGCGGTGAGTAGGCTGCCCGGGTCGTTCGGCCCGGGCGCGCGGCTGATCTTTCGGGGGTCTGCTACGCCGGCGTCTCGCGCAACAGGTCGTCGGCGTTCGCGGTATGGAAGTGTCGCTTGAACGCGACTTCGCCTGAGGCGGGTTCCTCCAGCTCGCGGGCGTAGCGATGGCCGGCGTAGACCGCGTGTGCGATCAGGCCCGGCGCTTCGGCGTCGCCGATGCAGCGCAACGATTGCACGCCGGCAGCGGACCATTCCGGCTCGCGCCGCAGCAGCTCCTGGTACAGCGCATCGTCGGGCACGCGGGCGGTCACGGTGACTACCGCGTCGCAATCAAGCTCGCGGCGCTGATGGTCCCAGACGTTTTCGAGCGACAGCGTGGTGCCATCGAAGCCGATGATGTCATGCGACACGATCGGCTCGATGCCGAGTTTGGCCATCCGCTTGCGGATATGCCGGTAGTCGAGCGTGTGCTGGCTCCACGGTGCGATGCTGTCGTCCGGTGTCAGGTGGATCACATCGCAGCCACGCAGCCGTAGCGCCTCGGCCGCGACGCTGCCGTAGTAGAAGCCGTCGTCGTCGAACACGACCACGCGGCCTTCAGGTAGGCGGCCGTCCATCAGATCGTCCGGTGTATAGACCCGCGCGCTGTTCACGAAGCTGGGAATGGCGAAGCCGTTGCTGCGGCCGTAACCATCGCGGCGCCAGTGGCAACCGGTGGCAAGCACCACATGTTCGGCGCCGAAATCGAGTACGTCCTGCGCGGTCAAAGCCGAATCGAGATAGACGGCTATATTCGAGAGTTTGTTGATCTGGCCGACGCGCCAGTCGCGCACGCGCGCCCATTCGGCCAGGCCGGGCAGGCGCGCCTCGCGGGTGACGCGACCGCCGAGCTCCCTGCGTGCCTCGGCCAGACTCACTTCGTAACCGCGCTGACCCAATGCCCGGGCGGCCTCCAGGCCGGCTGGGCCGGCGCCGACCACCAGCACGCGACTGGCCGAGCTCTTCGGCGCGATGCGTTCCGGGTGCCAGTCCTTGCGCCATTCCTCGCCCATGGTCGGGTTCTGCGTGCAGCGGATCGGCGAGATGGTCATGTCGCCGGAGACGCAGATGTTGCAGCCGATGCATTCGCGGATGTCGTCGATACGGCCTTCTTCGATCTTCCGCGGAAGGAACGGGTCGGCGATCGACGGGCGCGCGCAACCGATCATGTCCAGCACGCCGCGCTTGATCTGCGACACCATGGTGTCCGGCGAAGTGAAGCGGCCCACGCCCACCACCGGCTTGCTGGTGGTCTTCTTGACGAAGTCGATGAACGGTTCCTGCGCGCCTTCGCCGGCGAAGCGCGAGGGCACCGAGTCGTTGTACCAGGCGGCGACATTCACGTCCCACAGGTCGGGCAGCTCGGCCAGCATGCCCACGATGTCCTTCGCTTCGGCCAGCTCCACGCCACCAGCGCCGAGGAGTTCTTCGGTGGCAAAGCGCAACGCGACCGCACAGGTGTCGCCAACCGCGTCCTTCGTATCCTGCAGCACCTCGCGCAGCAGGCGCACGCGGTTCTCCAGCGGGCCGCCGTAGGCGTCGCTGCGCTGGTTGCGTCGGCGTTGCAGGAAGTGCATTGCCAGCGACAGGTCGTGCGCCGCATAGACGTAGATGATGTCCATGCCCGCGCGCTTGCCGCGGATCGCTGCCTCGCGATGCCAGCGCCGGTACTCGCGGATGTCGTGCAGGGTCATCGCGCGCGCCTGCGACGGGTAGCCGTATTTGGACGGCTGGTGCGAGGGCGCCAGCAACACCTCGCGCGAATACAGGTTCGACGCGGTGGGGCCGTTGTGCGACAGCTCCAGCGCGGCCAGTGCACCATGCGCGTGCACCTTGTCGCACATCAGCGCCAGCGCGGGGATGTCGCGGTCGTCCCACAGCCGCGCCTCGACATACGGGGTAAGGTCGCCGCTGGGGTGGATCTCGCATTCCTCGGTGGAGACCACCGCCCAGCCGCCCGCGGCCTTGGTCTCGCGCATGGCCGCATGCGCGAGCGGCATCGCGTGGCCCATGCCGTTGCAATGCGGCACCTGGAAGAAGCGGTTCTTCGCTGTGACCGGGCCGATCTGCAGCGGGGTGAACAGGATGTCGTAGCGCGGATCTCTCATTCCGGAGTGGCCTCGATGGGTGGTGTGTTCCTGCGGCGCAGGCGCATGAACGCATACAGCGGCAGACCTGCCGCGCACAGCCCCAGCGCGTACAGGAACGGCTCGTGGCCGATGCCAACGAAAGCGAAGACCACGAACAGTACGCAGGTGACGCCGACCATCAGCACCCGGCGTGTGGAGCATGTTGCGCTGCGCCGCCACCACAGCACGATCAGCGCGAGTGCGCAGCACAGGTAGAGCGGCAGATTGGCGGCAGTCACCACCCGGGTGAGGAAGGTAAACGCCGACACCAGCGACTTGCTGTAGCTCATCCAGACCATCGTCGAGGCGAGCGCGCCGATCACGAGCAGTGCCACCGCCGGTGCACCATGACGGTTGTTGCGTGCAAACATTGCCGGCAGCACGCCGTTGCCGGCCATCGTGCGGGTCAGTTCGCCGGCGAGCAGGGTCCAGCCGTTGAGCGCGCCCAGTCCGCTGATCACCACGAACAGCGCCAGCCAGCGTCCGGAACCGGCGGCGGCGAAGCGATCCATCAGCAGCGCGAACGGTGCGCTCGCTTCGGCCAGCTCCTGTTGCCGGATCAGCAGCAGCGGCACGGTGGAGACGATGATGTAGATGATCGCGGTCAGCACGGTGCCGGTCATTGTCGAGCGCGGAATCGTACGCCCCGGGTTGTCGACCCGCGCCGCCGGCACGCTGGCCGATTCGATGCCGAGCATCGCGAACAGGGCGATGGTGGAGGCTGCCATCACGTCGGCCAGGGTTACCGGCGTGGTCGGCAGGTGCGCGACATAACTCGCCGGTGAGGTCAGCAGCAGCCAGCCGCCGAGCAGCGCGATCGCCAGCATCGGCAACAGCTTCAGTGCGGTGGTGACGATCTGTACGCCGCCGCCGGTACGTACGCCGAACAGGTTGACGATCACGATCGCCCACAGCAGGAACATGGCGAACAGCGCCGGCTGGATCGAGCCCAGCGGCGGGAATACCACTGTCATGTAGCCGACCACGCCGGCCGCCAATGCGGCATTGGTGAGCCATAGCGACACCCAGTACGCCCACAGCGCCAGATACGCCGGCAGATCACCCAGCGTGCTGCGAATGTAGCCGTACGGACCTTCGGCGTCGGGCAGGGCACGAGCCAGGTGCGAGAACACGCGGGCCAGCACCAGGCAGCCGGCCAGCACGATGATCCAGCCGATCAGGGCATTGAATCCGAACGGCGCCAGCGACGCCGGCAGCACGAAGATGCCCATGCCGATGACGTTGCCCACGACCAGCGCGGTGCAGGTCCAGAAGCCGATCTTGTTGCTGTCGCGCATGCCGGCTTCCGCTTGGGGTCAGTTAAGGAGAAGCAGTCGGCTGGAGCAGCGCATGCTCATGCGGATTCGCCGGCGGGGCTGACATAAGCCGCGCGCAGCAGGTTCTGGAAATGCCAGACGCCACTCTCGCGTTTCGGGTTCAGCCGGCCGGGGACATAGCACCCGGACGCCAGACCCTTTTGCACGGCTTCGCAGATCGTGATGTCCTCGTTCTGCACTTCGTCGCTGAATGCCTGGTCGGCGGCGATGCGTGCCTGGGCGCCGGCGTCCTGCGCGTAGTAGTAGTCGAACACGATGCGGCAGCGGTCTGGTCCCAGCGGCAGGATTCGGTTGGTCTGCAGCCGCCCGGGCATGATGTTGAGCATCACGTTGGGGTAGATGAAGTAGTAGAACGCCTGGCCATCGCCGTAGAGCTCGGTGCTGTCGCGCAGCGGCGAGGATTGCAGCGAGTGCCACGCAAATAGTTCGGTGTCGTAAGCACGGTAGTCCAGCACCCTGGACAGGCCCGGGTGCACGTGCGGCAGGTGATAGCCTTCAAGGAAATTGTCGACGTAGACCTTCCAGTTGCAGTTGATGTCGTAGTTGTCGCTGCGCAGGTAGCGCAGCGTCGACAGGTCGATCGGTGCGATGTGCTCGGCGATGCCGGCATAGACCTCGTCGAACGGCGGCACATCCTGCTCCAGCGCCACGAACACCAGGCCCTGCCATTCGTGCACGCGCAGCGGCGGCAGGCGGATGTCCTCGACCCGGAAATCACAGGCGTCCTGCATCTCCGGCGCGCTGCGCAGCTGGCCTTCGAGGGTATAGGTCCAGCCGTGGTATTTGCAGTGCAAGGCGCGCGCACCCTTGCCGTTGCATAGCGCCAGCGGCCCGGCGCGGTGACGACAGACGTTCGGGAATGCGCGCAGCACGTGGTCCGGTCCGCGGACCAGCAAGATGGGTACCCCGGCGATCTGCTCGACGACATGGTCGCCCGGTTCGACCAGCTGTTCCTGGTGTGCCACCAGCTGCCAGCTGCGTGCGAATACTGCACGCTCTTCCATCGCCAGCATCGCGTCGCCCGCGTAATAGCGAGCGGGCAGGGCGCGTGCGCAGTTGAGTTCCTCGACGACGGTGTCGGTATGCATGAGCTGGTTCAGTCCCGGATGGATTGGTACGACGAGCAGTAGTCCTCCGGAGCTTCCATGTCCCGCGTACCGGCTCACGCCCGCAGCAGTGATTGCCTGATCCAGCCTAGCGTTTCTGCCGAACCGAGGGCAACCGCTTCCGGCTTGCCATGGGGCAGGATGGCGGCGCCCGACGCATTTGCCGACAGCTACTATCTACCGGTGGGATTCAGTTGTAGATTGCGGCGATACCCGTGAGGAGCTGCCGCCGTCCATGCAACGCGCTGTGTCCCGGTTGTGCCGCCCGAGCCTCGATCCATACGGGCAGGGCACATTGTCACGGCGAGGTCGGCCGTGACGGGTGTGTCAGCCAGCGGCACGCTGGAACAGGCTTTGACCCACGCGACACGCCTGCTGGAGCGGGATCCGGCACTGGCAGTCGAACAGCTCGACGAAATTCTTCAGGTGGCCGCGGGTCATCCGGCTGCACTGCAGTTGCTGGCAGCCGCGCGCTCGCTGCAGGGAGATGTGCAGGGCGCGCTCGACATCCTCATTCCCCTGGCGCAAACCCAGCCGAACTGGGCCATGATCCATTTCGACCTGGGGCTGGCGCTGGGCTGCTGCGGGCGCGGGCAGGAAGCGATCCAGGCGTTGCGCCGTGCGGTGGCGCTGAAGCCCGATCTGCCGCAAGCCTGGCGTGCGCTTGGCGACCACCTGATGGCAGCCGGCGAAGAGGATGCAGCGGACGCGGCGTACGCCAGCCACGTGCGTTACTCCACGCGCGACCCGCGCTTGCTGGCTGCCGCCATCGCGCTGGTCGAGAACCGCATCCCCGAGGCTGAGGCCTTGTTGCGCGAGCACCTGAAGCAGGCGCCGACCGACGTGGCGGCGATCCGCATGTTCGCCGAGGTCGCTGCCCGGCTGGGTCGCAACGAGGACGCCCTGCATCTGCTCGAACGCTGTCTGGAGCTGAGCCCCAGTTTCCAGGAAGCGCGCCAGAACTACGCGCTTATCCTGCATCGCAGCAACCACTCGGAACAGGCGCTGGTCCAGATCGAGCAACTGCTGGCGGCCGATCCGCGACATCCGGGTTGCCGCAATCTCAAGGCGGCGGTGCTGTGCCGGATCGGCGACTACGAGCCCGCCATCCGCATCTATGCCGATTTGCTGGAGCACTACCCGCGCAATGCGAAAGTGTGGGTGAGCCATGGCCATGCGCTGAAAACCGCCGGGCACACCGAGCGCGCCATCGCTGCCTATCGGCGCGGCCTGGAGCTCGAATCGTCATTCGGCGAAGTCTGGTGGAGCCTGGCCAATCTGAAGACCTTCCGCTTCAGCGCCGACGAGCTGGCCGCGATGCGCAGGCAGCTGGCGCGTGCGGATCTCGCCGAGGACGACCGCCTGCATCTGGAGTTTGCTGTCGGCAAGGCGCTGGAAGACGCCGGCGAGTACGAGTCGTCCTTCCGACACTACGGGCAGGGCAATGCGATCCGACGCGCGCAACTGCATTACAGCGCCGACGACACCAGCGCGCGGGTGCAGTACATCCGTGAGCACTACACACGCGACTTCTTTGCAGCGCGTGCCGGCGCCGGCAGCCCGGCGCGTGATCCGATCTTCGTGGTCGGGCTGCCGCGGGCTGGCTCCACCCTGATCGAGCAGATCCTGTCCAGCCACAGCCAGGTCGAAGGCACGATGGAGCTGCCCGAGGTCACCTCGATCACGCGCATGCTGCGCACGCAGGGCGATACCGGCAGCACGATGCCCTACCACGGCGCACTGGCTGCACTCGATGCCGATGCCCTGCACGCGCTAGGCGAGAGCTATCTCGCGCGCACCCGGATTCAGCGCAAGACCTCGGCGCCGCTGTTCATCGACAAGATGCCGAACAACTTCATGCACATCGGCCTGATCCACCTGATGCTGCCGAACGCGAAGATCATCGATGCGCGCCGGCACCCGCTGGCCTGTGGCTTCTCGGCCTTCAAGCAGCACTTCGCACGTGGGCAGGACTTCAGCAACGGTCTCGAGGATGTGGGGCGTTACTACCGCGACTACGTCGCGCTGATGGCGCATTTCGATGCCGTGCTGCCGGGGCGCGTTCACCGCGTCGTGTATGAGCGCATGGTCGAGGACACCGAGGGGGAGGTGCGCCGCCTGCTTGAATATTGCGGTCTGCCGTTCGAGGAGTCGTGCCTGAGGTTCTTCCAGAATCCGCGGCCGGTGCGCACGGCCAGTTCAGAACAGGTGCGCCAGCCGATCTACCGCGAGGGGGTGGATCACTGGCGTCACTACGCAGCATGGTTGGGGCCTCTGGCATCGGCGTTGGGACCGGTGCTGGAGAGATATCCGGATGTGCCGACGTTGGAGTAATGGCTGAATCCGGTGGATTGTCGTGGACTTGCAATGGGGAGAGCTTATGCACACGAGTAGATTCAAACAGATCACGAGAGCGCAACGGGTCAGGTTGGCCAGGTTGCCGCTTGCGGCAGCGATCTGTCTGGCCATGGCCGCGCCGGCCTTCGCGCAGGACGCGGGGCAGGCCAATGCGTCGACCGCGACACCGGCAACAAAAACGAAGACCACGACGCTGAGCGTGGTGAACGTGACCGCGCAGAAACGTACCGAGAATCTGCAGAAGGTGCCGATCAGCATCAACGTGCTGGAGACGGACCAGCTCGAGGCGCTTCACGTCCAGAACTTCAACGACTACGTGAAGTATCTGCCCAGCGTCACCTTCCAGCAGGGCGGCGGCGGCATCGCCACGGGCCCCGGCTTCGCCACCATCTACATGCGTGGCGTGGCCAGCGGCGGCAACACCAATCATTCCGGATCACAGCCAAGCGTCGGCGTGTACCTCGACGACCAGCCGGTCACCACGATCCAGGGCCCGCTCGACATCCACATGTACGACATCGCCCGCATCGAAGTGCTGGCCGGGCCACAGGGCACGCTGTATGGCGCGAGCGCCGAAGCTGGTGCGTTGCGCATCATCACCAACAAGCCCGATGCCAGCGGCTTTGCGGCGAATTACTCTCTCGGTGTCGACCAGGTGGCGCACGGTGGCGTTGGCGTTACCGCCGAGGGCATGCTCAATATCCCGATCAGCAAGAGTGCGGCGGTACGCATCGTCGGTTGGCGCGAGCACGATGCCGGCTACATCGACAACAAGGCCGGCTCGCGCACGTTTCCGGTTTCCGGCATCACCGTCAGCAATGCGAGCGACTGCTCGCCGAGCGCGACGCTGGAGTGCTTCGGACACGCCAGGAAGCACTACAACGACGTCAATACCAGTGGTGCCCGTGCCGCGCTGAAAGTCGATCTCAACGACAGCTGGTCGATCAGCCCGACCCTGATGGGGCAGCAAACGATCTCGCACGGTACCTTCGCCAGCGATCCCGCCGTCGGTGATCTGGCGGTGACCCACTTTTATCCCGAGCGCGTCGACGACCGCTGGTGGCAGGGCGCGCTGACCGTGCAGGGCAAGATCGGCAACTTCGATCTGACCTATGCCTACGCACATCTCAAGCGCAATCAGGAAGAGTCCACCGACTATAACGACTACTCGTTCTGGTACGACACTCTGTTTTCCTCCGGTGCGAGTATCCACGACAACAGCGGCGCCCTGATCAATCCGTCCCAGTTCATCACCGACCGCGATCACTACACCAACAGCAGCCATGAGCTGCGTATTGCCTCACCAAGCGACGATCGCTTGCGGCTGGTCGCCGGCGCGTTCTGGCAGAAACAGAAACACGACATCCAGCAGGACTACCAGATCAACAACCTGGCTTCCTCGCTGTCGGTCCCCGGCTGGCCGAACACGATCTGGCTAACTCGGCAGATGCGCTACGACTATGACAAGTCCGTGTTCGGCGAACTGTCCTACGACATCATTCCCGACGTACTCACCGGCACGGTCGGCGAGCGCTATTTCAGCACCAGCAACAATCTGTACGGCTTCTACGGTTTCAGCAAGGGCCAATCGCCCAATTCGAGTTATGGCGAAGCGGGCTGCGTTTCTCCCGAGCAGTTCGGTGGCGCGCCTTGCACGGACTTCAACAGACGTATGAAGGAAACCGGCTCGCTCAGCAAGGTCAACCTGACCTGGAATATCACACCTACGAAGATGATCTATCTCACCCGCTCCGAGGGCTTTCGCCCGGGCGGCATCAACCGCGCAGGCCAGATACCGCCTTATCAGGCGGACTTCCTGACCAACCTCGAGCTGGGCTGGAAAACCTCCTGGTTCGACAACCGGCTGTCGTTCAACGGTGCGGTGTTCCGGGAGAAGTGGAACGACTTCCAGTTCAACATCCTGGGCCCCAATGGCCTGACCATCATCAAGAACGCCAATTCGGCCCGCATCGACGGACTCGAGTCGCAGCTGAACTGGCAGGCTACCTACCACCTGAATCTCAGTGCTGGCATCGCGTTGTACGACGCCAAGCTGACCGCGAACTATTGCGGATTCACCGATGCCAACGGCCACGCGGTCACCTATTGCCCCGCCGGTACGATCAACCAGTCCACCGGCAATGTCGTGACCGGGCCGTTGGCCCCGAAGGGCACCCGGATGCCGATTACTCCTCGCTTCAAGGGCAACTTGATCGCGCGTTACGCCTTCACGCTGGGTGGCAACGATGCCTTCGTCCAGGCTGCACTCGTGCATGTGGGAGCACGCACAACTGATCTGCGGTTGGTCGAGCGCAACCTGCTGGGCAATCTTCCTGCCTACAACTCCGTCGACCTTTCCGCAGGGGTCCAGAAAAACAGCTGGTCGGTGAACGTCTACGTCGACAACGTGTTCGACAAGCGGGCGGCGCTGTACAAGTTCACCGAGTGCGGTGTAACGAATTGTGGTGCCCACAATGTAGTTCCGCAGTATCCGAATGGGCAGGTCTACACCGGCTTCAGCCAGCCGCGCACGGTCGGTATCCGCTTCAAGCAGGACTTCTAGGCAGGAGATACATGTCGATGCGGGACGAAAGGCTCCGGTGCGAACCGGGGCCTTTCGTGTTTCCGGGATAGCGACAGCGGCTGTCCGAACCGTGTTCGTCCGGCTGTCCGCAGTGGTGTCCGCGGACACTCCGTCGACAAAATTCGTGCGTCTCAAGTCATTGAAAGATATTTAATTATCACGCCGTTGCCGAGTGGCACGCGGATTGCACTCACCTCTGTGCAACCGCGCTGTCCGCGGTCAGGAACGGCACCGATGATTCGCGATACCTCCGCACAAGACCGCCTGGTCGAAGTCAAACCCAATCGCAAGCGGCAGCTGATCCTGCTCGGTGCCGGCGTGCTCGTGCTGGGCCTGCTGGCGTGGCTGATGCCTGGGATCAGCCGGTTGTTCTCGGTCTCCGCGTCGGTCAGCAGTTCGCGGCTGGCGTTCGCCACTGTCGAGCGCGGCCAGTTCGTGCGCGACATCGCCGCAGAAGGCAAGGTGGTCGCCGCGGTCAGCCCCACGCTGTACGCCATGTCCGGCGGTGCGGTGACGCTCAAGGTGCATGCCGGCGACACGGTGAAAAAGGATCAGGTGCTGGCCAGCATCGTCAGCCCCGAGCTGACCAACAAGCTGGCGCAAGAGCAGAGCAACGCCGACGCGATGGAAGTGGATTACCAGCGCGCGCAGATCGACGCGCGCAAGCAGCGTTCCGCGCTGCAGGAGACCTACGACAACGCCGGCATCGACCAGACGACCGCCGAGCGCAACCTCGATCGCTACCAGAAAGCGTTTGCCAAGGGCGCGGTGTCCAGCATGGACGTGGACAAGGCCAAGGACGCGCTGGACAAGGCGAAGATCGCCACCACGCATGCCAAGGCCAACCTCGGCCTCGACAACGACAGCCTCAATTTCGACATCCAGTCGAAGAAGCTCGCGCACGAGCGCCAGCTGCTGCTGGTCAAGGATCTGCAGCGACAGGTGGACGATCTCAACGTGAAGTCGCCGGTCGACGGCCAGGTCGGTCAGCTGTTCATCGCCGAGCGCGCCACCGTGGCCAAGGACGCTCAGCTGCTCAGCGTGATCGACCTGTCCGCGCTGCAGGTGGAGATGCAGGTGCCGGAAAGTTTCGCGCGTGATCTGGGCATCGGCATGTCCGGCGAAATCAGCGGCAACGGCCATGTCTGGAAGGGCCTGGTCAGCGCGATCTCGCCGGAAGTAGTCAATGGCCAGGTGGCCGCGCGGCTGCGCTTCGACGGCGAGACGCCGCAGCAGCTGCGCCAGAACCAGCGCCTGTCGGTGCGCGTATTGCTGGACAAGCGCGACAACGTGCTCACCGTGCAGCGCGGCTCGTTCGTCGACGAATCCGGTGGCAGCTACGCCTACGTGGCACGCGACGGCATCGCCACGAAAACCCCGATCCGCGTCGGTACCTCAAGCATCGACAAGGTGGAGATTCTCGGCGGCCTCAAGGAAGGCGACCGCATCGTTATCTCCGGCACCGACAGTTTCAAGAGCGCGGCGACTGTCGCGATCAGCAACTGATGCACTCCCTTCTCCTAGAGGGAGAAGGGACCAGTCCAACCATCACCACCACCGAGGAACAACCATGCTGAAGATGACCCACCTGGCCAAGGTCTACCGCACCGAAGTGGTGGAGACCTATGCGCTGCGCGATTTCAACATCGACGTGAAAGAGGGCGAATTCGTCGCCGTCACCGGGCCGTCCGGCTCGGGCAAGACCACCTTCCTGACCATCGCCGGCCTGCTGGAAACCTTCAGCGGCGGCGAGTACCACCTCGATGGCATCGAGGTGAGCAACCTCAACGACAACGCGCGCTCGAAGATCCGCAACGAGAAGATCGGCTTCATCTTCCAGGCGTTCAACCTGATTCCCGACCTCAACGTGTTCGACAACATCGAGGTGCCGCTGCGCTACCGCGGCATGAAGGCCGCCGAACGCAAGCAGCGCATCATGGATTCGCTCGAGCGCGTGGGCCTGGCGTCGCGTGCCAAGCATTATCCGGCCGAATTGTCCGGCGGTCAGCAGCAGCGCGTGGCGATCGCACGCGCATTGGCTGGTTCACCACGCCTGCTGCTGGCGGATGAGCCCACCGGCAATCTGGACACCCAGATGGCGCGCAGCGTGCTGGAGCTGCTCGAAGACATCCACCGCGAAGGCGCCACCATCGTGATGGTCACGCATGACCCGGAGCTGGCCGCACGCGCCCAGCGCAACGTGCACATCATCGATGGTCAGGTGGTGGATCTGTCCGAGGATCCGCGCTTCCACGCCGTGCATGCGGAGCACACCGGCACAAACGCCTGAGCGAACTGTCGTCGGGAGGGCGTCCTCATAGACGCCCTCCGTGCCATGTGACGAAACACCACCGCCATCTTTCGGAGAGTCTCTGCAGCAATGTTCGCCTACTACCTCCAGCTTGGTTTTCGCAGTCTGCGCCGTAATCCGGTGCTGACGGCATTGATGGTGATGGCGATCGGCTTCGGTGTAGCCGCGTCGATGATCACCTATTCGGTGTTTCGCGCGGTGTCGGGTAATCCGATACCGAATAAGTCCGTGCAGCTTTATACGCCGCAGATTGATGGCTGGGGTCCGCAACAGAACGTCAAGGGCGAGCCGGCCGCCGCGCTGAGCTATACCGACGCCATGGCATTGATGCGTGCGCATCAGGCCTCGCGGCAGACTCTGCTGTATGGAGTGAATATGTCGATGCTGCCGGGAGGCAGTCACAGCTTGCCTGTCGCCGTGAATGGCTATGCGGTGTATGGCGATTTCTTTCCGATGTTCGAAGTGCCTTTCCTCTACGGCAGCGGCTGGAGCGCAGCAGACGACAACGGGCGCGCGGCAGCGGTGGTATTGAGCGAGGAGTTCAACCAGAAGCTGTTCGACGGCGCCAATAGCGTAGGCCGGGAAATCACTCTGGACGGTCACGACTATCGCATCGTCGGCGTTGCCCGGCATTGGGATCCCAAGCCGCGTTTCTTTGCGCTGTTCAACCGCAGCGGTTTTCAGGATCCGACAGATTTATATCTGCCGTTCACCCGCGCGCTGGATATGCAGGTCAGCCCCACCAGCAACAGCTGCCGCGGGCATCTGAACTTTTTGGGCTGGGACGACTGGTTGCGCAGCAATTGCGTCTGGGCCACGTCCTGGGTAGAGCTGGACAGCACGGCAGAGGTGGCGCGTTATCGAAAATTTCTCGAAGACTATGCGAAGGATCAACAGCGCGCAGGACGCTTCGCCTGGACACCCAACGTGCGCCTGCGAGACGTAATGCAGTGGTTGGATTATCAGAAAGTGGTGCCGCCGGAGAGCCGCATCTCGCTGATCGTGTCGCTGGGATTCTTCGCGATCTGCCTGATCAACACGATCGGCCTGTTGCTGGCCAAGTTTCTGCGTCGCGCGGGGGAGATCGGCGTGCGCCGAGCCCTGGGCGCTTCGCGCGGGGAAATTTATGCGCAATACCTGATCGAGGCGGCCACGGTGGGACTGGCTGGCGGTGTGCTGGGCCTGCTGCTTACTGCCGTGGGTATTTCTGGCGTAAGCCTGTTGTTTCGCCCGGAGATCGCGCACCTGGCGCAGCTGGACTTTTCACTGGTGGGCCTGACCCTGCTGGTCGCCGTGTTCGCCACCATGGCGGCGGCGTTTTATCCGGCCTGGCGCGCAGCGCAAGTGCAGCCGGCCTGGCAGCTCAAGTCCAATTGAGGCGGCATACATGAGCATGCAGATCAAACCCATCCTCGCCGCCTTGCATCGCCATAAGGCCGGCACCGTGCTGATCGCCTTGCAGATCGCGCTGACCCTGGCGATCGTCTGCAATGCAATGTTCATCATCCAGCAGCGGCTGGCGCATCTTTCCGAGCCTACCGGTGTCGACGAAGCGAACCTGCTGGTGATCTCGAACCACTGGGCAAGCCAAATGTCGCCGCAACAGACCGATGCGCAGATCCGGGCCGACCTGACCGCTTTGCGGCAACTACCCAGTGTCCGTGATGCCTCGCCCAGCGATGGCTACCCGTTGAGCGGCGGCAACTGGGACAACTTCATCATGCGGACGCCAGATCAGCTCACGCCGACCACGGACGCGTCGGTGTATATGGGCGACGAACACATGCTCGATACGTTGGGCGTAAAGCTGGTTGCCGGACGTAATTTCAACGCCGCCGAAGTCATGCAGATGGCGCCGCGCCAGGTGGTGATTCCGCCTGTGGTGATCGTCACTCAGGCCCTGGCCGACCATCTGTTCCCGGATGGCTCGGCGCTGGGCAAGCCGATCTACTCGATGAGCGCCACGCCGAGCACCATTATCGGCATCGTTGAACGTTTGCAGCGGCAGGGTGTTACGACATGGAACAAGCCCTACGCCTATGAATCCTTGCTGTGGCCGCTGCGCCAGGACGGTTCCTACTACATCGTGCGCGCCAAACCGGGCCAACTCGCCGACGCCATGCGCGAGGCGCCAAAGGCACTCTATGCGCAAAGCCGCATGCGCATCATCGATTCCAAGGATGGCGGAAGCTACCCACAGATCCGCGAGCGCGCTTATGACAGCGACCGCGGCATGGCGATACTGATGGGCATCATCAGTGTGGTGCTGCTGGCGATTACCGCTGCCGGCATCGTGGGCCTGACCAGCTTCTGGGTCGGCCAGCGGCGCAAGCAGATCGGTGTGCGCCGCGCGCTCGGCGCCACCCGTGGCGACATCCTCAATTATTTCCTCACCGAGAACCTGTTGATCGGGATTGGTGGTGTGCTGTTTGGCGCAGTGCTGGCGATCGGCATCAATCTCTGGATGGTGACCCAGTTCGAAATGGCGCGGCTGTCGTTGGCCTATGTGGCGGTCGGCGTGGTCGCGTTGTTGCTGCTTGGCCAAGGCGCGGTGCTGGGACCAGCGCTGCGTGCCTCTCACGTGTCGCCGGTGGAGGCGACACGCTCGGTGTGACTTTTTTTACTCCCTCTCCAGCGGGCAGGGGGAGGAGACAACCAACGGAGCCATGAGCATGTTTACCTACTATCTCGAACTGGCTTTGCGCAGCCTTCGGCGCAGTCCCGGCCTGACTGCGTTGATGGTGCTGACGATCGGCTTCGGCGTGGCTGCGTCGATGACGACGTATTCGGTGTTTCGCGCGGTGTCGGGCGATCCGATTCCGTGGAAGTCTTCGAAGCTGTTCGTACCGCAGATCGACGCCTGGGGTCCGAACGGGCTCAGCAGAGATAACGACGGCGAGCCGTCGGACGCGCTGGACTACACCGATGCGATGGCGCTGATGCGCGATCATCGCGCGAAGCGGCAGTCGGCGATGTATCAGGTTTCGCCCTCGGTGGTGCCTGTGCAGGCCGGCAAGCATCCGCTCAACGTCAGCGGCCATGCGGTGTACAGCGAGTTCTTTCCGATGCTCGATGCGCCGTTCCTGTATGGCAGCGGCTGGAACGCGGACGACGATGCGCAGCGCGCGGCGGTCGTGGTGATCAGCAGCAAGCTCAACGAGAAACTGTTCGGTAGCGTCAACAGCGTGGGCAAAACGCTCAACATCGAAGGCAAGGATTACCGCGTGGTCGGCGTGCTGGACAACTGGAAGCCGCAGCCGCGCTACTACGATGTGGTCAACAGTGGTGGTTTCAACGAAGGCGTCGAGGATGTGTTCGTGCCGTTCGAGCGCGCCATTGCGGTGAGCATGCCCAACGACGGCAACACCAACTGCACCGAGATACCGAAGGAGTCGGGCTTCGTCGGCCTGCAGCACTCCAGCTGTGTGTGGATCGCCTATATGGCCGAGCTGGACGACGCGGCCGCAGTCACCGCCTATCGCCAGTATCTGGACGGCTATGCACGGGACCAGCAGAAAGCCGGCCGCTTCAGCTGGGCGCCGAACAACCGCCTGCGCGATGTACCGGCGTGGCTGGATTTCAAAAAGGTGGTGCCAAGCGATACCAGGGTGTCACTGCTGGTGGCGCTGGGCCTGTTGCTGGTGTGCCTGGTGAATACGGTGGGCCTGCTGCTGGCCAAGTTCCTGCGCCGCAGCGGCGAGATCGGCGTGCGCCGCGCGCTGGGCGCGCCACGCGGCGCGGTATACACACAGTTCCTCACCGAGGCAGGCGTGGTCGGCCTGGCCGGCGGCGTGCTGGGCCTGCTGCTTACCGGGGTGGGGGTGGCCAGCGTGGGTCTGGTTCTGCCCAAGAGCATCTCGGCGCTGGCGCATGTCGATCTGTCGCTGCTGAGTCTCACCCTGGTGCTGGCCGTGGTCGCCACCTTGCTGGCCGGGCTTTATCCCACCTTCCGTGCGTCACGCGTGCAACCCGCGTGGCAGCTCAAGTCGAACTGAGGATCACATCATGACTCTCCATCCCATCCTCGCATCATTGCGCAAGCACAAGGCCGGCGTGGTGCTGATCGCGCTGCAGATCGCGCTGACCCTGGCGATCGTCTGCAATGCGATCTTCATCATCGGCCAGCGCATCGACCGGGTAAACCGGCCGACCGGTCTCGACGAGAGCAACTTGTTTCTGGTGAGTCAGCAATGGGTCGGTGCGCCCAGCGGGGACGATGCCGCCGGCGTCGACAAACTCGACACCATGCAACTGGAGGACCTGGCGGCGCTGCGCAACCTACCGGACGTGGCCTCGGTGGTGCCGATCAACTCGCTGCCGCTGCTCAATTCATCCTGGAACGGCGCCTTGAGCCTCAAGCCCGACGACAAGAAGAGCTTCATCCGCACGACCTACTACTTCGCCGACGAGCAGGCGCTGTCCACCCTCGGCCTGCACCTGATCGCCGGGCGCGCCTTCACTGCCGGCGATGTGCAGCACCAGGGCATGCGCGACCAACGCGACCCTTCGATCGTGATCGTCACCAAGGCGATCGCGGACAAGGCGTTCCCGAAGGGTGATGCGGTCGGCAAGGTGATCTATCTCAACGGCGGCGGCAAGCCGGTCACCATCATCGGCGTGATCGAGCGCCTGCAGGTGCCTGCCACCGGCAGCTGGGTCAACGACTTCGCCTGGAATTCGATGCTGATTCCGGCCCGGCTGAATGCGAACTTCTCGCGCTATGCCGTACGTGCCAAACCGGGCCGGCTGGACGCGGCGATGCGCGCGGTGACGCCGGCGCTGTACAAGGTGAACCCGCTGCGCGTACTCGACGACGACAGCGTTCGTTCGTTCGCATACATTCGTCAACAGGCGTACGAGGGCGATCGCGGCATGGCGATCCTGATGGGCATCGTCTGCCTGATCCTGATCTGCGTCACTGCTGCCGGCATCGTCGGACTCACCAGTTTCTGGGTCGGTCAGCGGCAGCGGCAGATCGGTGTGCGACGCGCGCTGGGCGCACGCAAGATCGACATCCTGCATTACTTCCAGCTCGAAAACCTGCTGATCGCCGGTGTCGGCGTGATGATCGGCGTGCTCCTGGCGGTGGGTCTCAACATGTGGCTGATGTCCCACTACGAAATGACCCGCATCCCGCTGCTGTACGTGCTGACCGGCGTGCTCGCGATGCTCGCGCTCGGCCAAGCTGCGGTGTTCGTGCCGGCCCGGCGCGCCTCCAACGTGCCGCCGGTAACGGCGACGCGGGCGGTGTGATCGCTTGAAACCCTTTTCCCCGACGATTTCATCGCCGCGGAAAAGGGTTTGACACCTTACGGAGTAACGTCATGTTCGCCTACTACCTCGATCTCGCACTGCGCAGCATGAAGCGCAACAAGGCACTAACCGCGCTGATGGTGCTGGCGATCGCGCTGGGCATCGGCGCGAGCATGACCACGTTGACCGTGTTGCATGTGCTGTCGGGCGATCCGTTGCCGGGCAAGAGTCAAACGTTGTTCGCGCCGCAGCTCGATCCGCAGGACATGAGCGGCTATCGGCCCGAGGACGAACCACCGGATCAGCTGGCCTGGATCGACGGCATGAACCTGCTGCGCGCCAAGCGCGCGGATCACCAAGTGCTGATGACGGGCGGGACGGTACCGGTGCAGCCGGCGCAGTCAGGCATGGATGCTTTCTACACGGACGCGCGCTATACCACCGCCGATTTCTTTCCGATGTTCGATGTGCCGTTGTTGTACGGCCGTGCATGGACCGCAGCTGACGACGACGGCAAGGCGCGCGTAGTAGTGATCACGCGCATGCTCAATGACAAACTGTTCGCCGGTCGCGACAGCACCGGTCAGATGCTACAGCTGGGCGACGGCGCGTTTCGGATTATCGGTGTGCTGGGCAGCTGGCATCCCAATCCGCATTTCTACGATCTGAATACGGGCAGCTTTTCTAACGCCGAAGATGTCTTTCTCCCGCTCAGTACGTCGCGCGATCTCAAGCTCACGCGCAATGGCAGCATGAACTGCTGGAGTGGCCACACCGAGGGTCAACTGGAAACCGCGTCGTGTACGTGGCTGCAATTCTGGGTGCAGTTGGATAGCCTGGCCAAGGCGTCGGCGTACAAGGAATACCTCACGCACTACGCGCAAGAGCAGCACGCGCTCGGTCGTTTTCAACGCCCGGCCAATGTGCGCTTGCGTGATCTGATGGGCTGGCTGGATTATCAAAAAGTGGTACCCGGTGATGTGCGGCTGCAGACATGGTTGGCGTTTGGTTTTCTGCTGGTATGCCTGGTCAACACGGTGGGCCTGATGCTGGCCAAATTCCTGCGCCGTGCGAGTGAGCTGGGCGTGCGTCGAGCACTGGGTGCGTCGAAACGCGCGCTGTTCGCGCAACTGCTGGTGGAGTCGGGCGTGATTGGCCTCAGTGGAGGTATCGGCGGACTGCTGCTGGCCTGTTTCGGGCTGTGGCTGGTGCGGCAACGACCCTCCAATTACGCCTCATTGGCGCACCTGGATATGTCGATGCTGCTGACCACGTTTCTGCTTGCGGTGGGTGCGAGCCTGCTGGCCGGCCTGCTGCCTGCCTGGCGTGCTTGCCAGGTCACGCCCGCACTGCAATTGAAGAGCAATTGACATGGAAATCCGCCCGATTCTTTCTTCGTTGCGCCGGCACAAGATCACCGCATTCTTGCTGGTGCTGGAAATAGCGCTGACCTGCGCCATCGTCTGCAATGCGGTGTTCCTGATCAGTCAGCGACTGGAACGCATGCACATGCCCAGCGGCATTGCCGAACATGAACTGATACAGATACAGCTGGCCAATCTCGGCCTGCGGGCCGATGCCAAGGCACGCACTCTGGAGGATCTGGCGGCACTGCGGCAGATCGCCGGTGTGACAGAGGTCGGCCTGGCCAGCCAACTGCCGTTCGGCAATGCATCGTCGAACAACGACATGCGGCTCGATCCAACGCAGAAGCTGGCCACGCTGAATGCGGCGATGTACACCGGCCAGAATCTGCTGCAGACCATGGGCACGCAATTGGTCGCGGGGCGCAATCTGCGCGACGACGATTTTCGCGACGATGATGAGGTCAATAAAGCCGCCGCCAGCGGTAACGCCATCGGCCAGGCCTTCCCCCAGGTGCTGGTTATTACCCAGGCCATGGCCGAGCGACTGTGGCCGGGCGAGAATGCGCTGGGGCGGCAGCTTTATCTGGGCAAGACCCCGTTGACCGTGGTTGGTGTAGTTGCCCATCTGGTTCGGCCCAACAATTTTTCGCAGGGGACAGAAAACAGCATCGTGGTGCCGATTGCGATGAAGGCCGGTGACGGTTCCAACTACCTGATTCGTACTGCATCACAGGACCGCGAGCGTGTGCTGAAAGCGGCGCTGGCCAAACTCAAGGCGCTCGACCCCAAACGCGTGATATTGCAGAAACGTACATGGGATGAAGTACGCCACGAATTTTTCCAGGACGACCGCGCGATGACTGGCATCCTGGCGGGCGTGTGCCTCGCGCTGCTGGTGGTGACCGCGCTGGGCATCGTTGGCTTGGGCAGCTTCTGGGTGGCGCAACGGCGCCGGATGATCGGCGTGCGCCGCGCGCTCGGCGCCACCCGCGCCAACATCCTGCATTACTTCCAGACCGAGAACTTCCTGCTTGCCACCATCGGCATCGCGCTCGGCATGGTGCTGGCCTACGGCATCAACCTGTTCCTGATGCTGCACTACGAATTGCCGCGACTGCCGGCCATCTATCTGCCGGTTGGCGCGCTGCTGTTGTGGCTGCTCGGCCAACTCGCCGTGCTTGGCCCGGCGCTGCGCGCAGCAGCGGTGCCGCCGGTGGTGGCAACGAGGTCGGTGTGATGCAACCCATGATTGGAGCCTGACGAATGCTTGCCTACTACCTCGATCTGGCCCTGCGCAGCCTGAAGCGCAACAAGATGCTCACCGCGCTGATGGTGCTTGCGATCGCCGTAGGCATCGGCGCGTCGATGACCACGCTGACGGTGATGCACCTGCTGTCGGGCGATCCGCTGCCGGGGCGCAGCCAGCATCTCTTCTACCCGCAGGTGGACCCGTCGCCCGACCCGAACCCGCGGCATCAGCCGTTCGACATGATGGACTACCGCTCCGCGATGGACCTGTGGAGCGCGCACCGCGCCGACCGCCAGGCGTTGATCGCCCGCGCCACGCTCAAGTTGCGCGCGCCCGAGGTAAGCCAGCCGCCGCTGATGGTGCGGACGCTGGCGACCACCACGGACTTCTTCCCGATGTTCGACGCGCCGTTCCGTTACGGTCAGGGTTGGAACGCGGACGACGACGCTCAGCGCGCGCGTGTGGCAGTGATTTCGGACGACCTCAATCGCAAGCTGTTCGGCGGCGCCGACAGCGTGGGCCGGACGCTGCGCTTGAAAGACAGCGATGTGCGCATTGTGGGTGTGCTGGCTCCTTGGCGGCCGTCGCCGGTGTTCTACGACGTGGCTGGAGGGCGCTTCTCGAACGGCGACACCGCCAGCTTTTACGGAAAGCCGGAGGACGTGCTCATGCCGTTCAACACCGGGCAGGACGTCAACGCAGACGGTTTCGACGTGTTCACCTGCTGGAGTACCGGGGGCAGCAAGCAACTACAGTCCTCGCCCTGCGTGTGGGTGTCGCTGTGGGTACAACTGGACAGCGCGGCCAAGGTGCGCGAGTACGCGGGCTTCCTCGCCGGCTACTCGACGCAGCAGAAGACGCTGGGCCGCTTTGTGCATGCCGACAACACGAAACTGCACAGCCTGATGCAGTGGCTGGACTTCAATCGCGTGGTGCCCAGCGATGTGCGCCTGCAGGCGTGGCTGGCGTTCGCTTTCCTGGCGATCTGCCTGTTCAACACCGTGGGTTTGCTGCTGGCAAAGTTCCTGCGCCGTGCCGGTGAGATTGGCGTGCGCCGCGCGTTGGGCGCCACGCGGCGAGCGGTGTTCGCGCAATGCCTGGTGGAAGCGGGGCTGCTCGGTCTGCTCGGCGGTGTGGGCGGCTGGCTGCTCACGATGGTGGGGTTGTGGCTGATCAGCAGGCAGCCGGTGGAATACGCCGACCTCGCGCACCTGGACGCCTCGATGTTCGTGACTACCTTTGTGCTGGCGGTGGTGGTGAGCCTGCTTGCCGGTGCGCTTCCAGCATTGCGCGCCAGTCGTGTCGCACCCGGCTTGCAGCTGAAGACGCTTTGAGGAAACCGACATGCAGATCAAACCCATCCTCGCTGCGCTACGCAAGCATCGCATCGCCACCGTGCTGATCGCGATGGAGATCGCACTGGCCTGCGCCGTGTTGTGCAACGCCTGCTTCCTCATCGCCACCCGGTTGCAGCTGACCCAGGTGAACAGCGGCGTGGACGAAAGCGCGCTGGCAGTGCTGAAGGTGAGCGGATTCGACATGGATAAGCCGGGCGACCTCAACGCACGCATGGTCGCCGGACTGCGCGCGGTTCCCGGTGTGCAGTCGGCGAGCGTGGTCAACACCGTGTCGTTCGGCGAACAAGGAGGCAACGCCGGCATTACGTTGGACCGGGCCGGCAAGCAACAGGGGGGCGTAGTGGGCTTCTACACGGGCGGCCCCGGCAGCTTCGAAGCGCTGGGCCTGCAACTGGTGTCTGGACGAGCGCCGCAAGCCGACGATTTCCAGCCGATGGCCGCCTTCGTGCCGAACGACTCGCAAGTGATTGTGAGCCGCACGCTGGCCGAGCACCTGTGGCCCGGCCAGGATCCGCTGGGCAAGGAGTTCTGGTGCGACACCTATCATTTCCGCGTTGTCGGCGTGGTGGCGCACATGGCGCGGCCCGGCACGGGCGAGGGTGGTACGGGCACCATCGAGTGGTCGGTGTTCGTGCCCGCGCAGCCGGGCCCGAACCTGGCTGGCACCTATCTGCTTCGCGCGGACCCGAAGGACCTGTCGCGCGTGCTGCGCGACGCCAAGGCGGCTGTGGCGAAGATCGCCCCCGACATGGTGCTCGACCACGGCGCCAGCCGCACCATCGGCGACCTGCGCAGCGACTACTTCCGACAGGACCGCGTGATGGCCGGCATGCTGGTTGGCGTGATCACCGCACTGCTGCTGGTCACCGCGCTCGGCATCGTCGGCCTCGCCAGTTTCTGGGTGCAGCAGCGACGTCGGCAGATCGGCATCCGTCGTGCGATCGGCGCCACCCGCGGCGACATCCTGCGTTACTTCCAGATCGAGAACTTCCTGATCGTCACGAGTGGCATCGCGCTCGGCATGCTGCTGGCGTATGCGTTGAACCTGGTCCTGATGCAGCACTACGAGCTGCCGCGGCTGCCGCTGTACTACCTTCCGGTGGGCGCGCTGATGCTGTGGGCACTCGGCCAGCTCGCCGTGCTCGGCCCTGCGCTGCGCGCGGCAGCGGTGCCGCCGGTGGTGGCGACAAGGTCGGTGTGATGGCTTGAAGCCCTCTCTCCAGACGATTTCATCGTTGGGGAGAGGGTTCTGTCGGCTTGGCGGAGGTATACGCATGTCGATAGTCATGGCAACCTTCTCAGCTGGAGCGGCATCCATGTCCGCATGTGCAGAAGAAAGATGCGAACCGTACTGATCATCGACGACAACCCGGCCGTGGGCGAGGCGCTCTCGCTGGCGCTGTCGCTGCACGAAATCCGCCCGCTGGTTGCGCTGATGCCCGACGAAGGCCTAGCACTGCTGGAGCGCGAAGCGGTCGACGTGGTGATCCAGGACATGAACTTCACCGCCGACACCACCTCGGGCGAGGAAGGTGTGGCGCTGTTCCGCGCGATCCGCGAGCGCCACCCGGACTTGCCCGTCATTCTGCTCACCGCGTGGACGCACCTGGAGACCGCGGTGGAACTGGTCAAGGCCGGCGCGTCTGATTACCTGGCCAAGCCGTGGGACGACAACAAGCTGCTGGCGACGGTGGAGAATCTGCTGGAGCTGTCCGAATCCACCCGCGAGATGACCCGCAGCCGGCGCGAACGCCGCCAGCGGCGCGAGCAACTGCAGCGCAAGTACGAGCTGGACGGCCTGGTGTTCGCCTCCGAAGCGATGGCACGCACGCTGGACTTGGCCTGCCAGATCGCCCGCTCGGATGTGCCGGTGCTGATCACCGGCCCGAACGGCACCGGCAAGGAGCGCATCGCGGCGATCGTGCATGCGAACTCGGCGGTGAAGCGGGGCGCGTTCATCGCGGTGAACTGCGGTGCGTTGCCGGGCGAGTTGATCGAGGCCGAATTGTTCGGCGCCGACGCCGGCGCGTACACCGGCGCGAACAAGGCGCGCGAGGGTCGCTTCGAGCTGGCCGACGGCGGTACGCTGTTTCTCGACGAGATCGGCAACCTGCCGTTGCCCGGCCAGATGAAATTGCTGCGCGTGCTGGAGACCGGCCAGTTCGAGCGGCTCGGCTCGGGCCGCACGCGGCAGGTCAAGGTGCGCGTGTTGAGCGCGACCAACGCCGACCTCAAGGCGATGATCCGCGCCGGCACGTTCCGCGAGGATCTGTACTACCGGCTCAACGTGATCGAAGTGAACCTGCCGCCGCTGACCGAGCGCAGCGACGACATCCTGCCGCTGGCTGAATTTTTTCTGGACGGCCGTGCCGAACTCGGCGACGCCGCGCGCGAGGCCTTGCTGGGTTATCCGTGGCCGGGCAATGTGCGCGAACTGAAGAACGCGATCGAGCGTGCCGCGCTGCTGACGGGCAGCCATCCGATCACACCGGAGCTGCTCAACCTGCCGCATCATGCCGCCGTGGCCGTCGCACGCAATCTCGACGAACCCAGTCGCGAAGCGGTGGAGACGGCACTGCACAAGGCCGACGGCGTGGTCAGCCGTGCGGCGCAGAATCTGGGCCTGTCGCGCCAGGCACTGTATCGGCGGATGGAACGCTACGGCATGGCCGCACCCGGATGACGAAGACTGACGTCTTGGAGAACGGCTGATGTGGCGTCGCCTGAATTCGCTGCAGGGGCGTCTGACCCTGCTGCTGGCGATGGCGGGACTGGCTGGTGCCTTGATCTATGCCGGCGTCACCCAGTGGCCGTTGCCGCAGCTGTTGCTGTGGCTGCGCAAGGATCTGGCCGTATCGATCCGTGCGCCGATGCAGCTGGGCATCTACGGCGGCCTGCTGGCCAGTGTGGTCGTGATGCTGCCGCTGGCGTTCTGGTTGGCCGGTCGGGTGATGGCGCCGGTGAGCCGCCTGCTGCGTGCGCTGGAAGGCGCAGTGGCCAGCTATCGCGACGGCGATTTCAGTTTCTCGATCGCGATCAACCGACGCGACGAGCTGGGCGAACTGATCCGCATGCACAACGCGTTGGGGCAGACCTTGCGCGAGCAGCGCCAGCATCTGGTGCAACGCGAGTTGCTGCTCGACACGGTGGTGCAGAACACGCCGGTGGCGCTGGTGCTGACCGATGCGGTCGGCCGGGTCGCCTACGCCAACATCGCTTCGCGGCACCTGTTCAACGAAGGCCGTAACTTGGTCGGGCTGGAATTTGCCGCGGTGCTGGCCGATGCGCCGGAAGCGCTACGCAAGGCGGTGGAAAGCGGCGAAGATGCACTGCTCAGCGTGGAGATGGACGGCAGCGAAGAAACCTTCCATCTGTCGCAGCGCGCGTTCCGGTTGCAGGGCCGGCCGCATCGGCTGCAACTGTTCCGACGCATGACGCGTGAGCTGTCGCGACAGGAAGTGGCGACCTGGAAGCGGGTGATCCGTGTGATCAGCCACGAGCTCAATAATTCGCTGGCACCGATTTCCTCGCTGGCACATTCCGGCGCCGAGCTGGCCCGGCGCGGCCAGCTCGACCGCCTGCCTGGCGTGTTCGCCACCATCAGCGAGCGTGCCATGCACCTGCACGGCTTCATCGCCGGTTATGCAAGCTTTGCCAAGCTGCCCACGCCGCAGCCGGTGGCGGTGGCATGGACGCGGTTCCTCGATGGGTTGGCATTGCATTGCCGTTATCGGCTGGCTGCACCGCCACCGGAACAGCCGGGCGTATTCGATGCGGTACAGATCGAGCAGGTGCTGATCAATCTGATCAAGAACGCGCATGAATCGGGTGGCGCTGAAGATGAAGTCACGCTGTCGATCCTGGAGGTCGGCAGTGAACTGCGCATCGAGGTGGCCGACCGCGGCCCCGGCATGAGCGAGACCGTGCTGGCACAGGCGTTGCTGCCGTTCTATTCGACCAAGCGCTCCGGTACCGGCCTCGGCCTGGCGCTGGCGCGCGAAATCACCGAAGCGCACGGTGGCCGCGTGTTGCTGGCCAATCGCGAAGGCGGCGGTTTGCGGGTGAGCCTGCGACTGCCGCAGACAACGCCGAGATAACCGCCGGCTCGCCTATACTCGTGGCTCCTTCAGGAGTTGGAGTGGGCAATGGGACAGCTTCTCGCGTTGGTTATCGTGTTCGTCGTCATCGTCGGTGTGGCCAAGCTGGTGCGCATCGTGCCGCAGGGCTTCGAATGGACGGTGGAGACATTCGGCAAGTACACCCGCACGCTCAGCCCCGGACTGCATTTCCTGATCCCGATCTACCAGGCGGTCGGGCGCAAGATCAACATGATGGAGCAGGTGCTGGACGTGCCGTCGCAGGACGTGATCACCAAGGACAATGCGGTGGTGCGCGTCGATGGCGTGGTGTTCTACCAGGTGCTCGACGCGTCCAAGGCGGCGTATGAAGTGTCCAATCTGGAGCAGGCTTCGCTGGCGCTGATCATGACGAATATCCGTACCGTGCTGGGCTCGATGGATCTGGATGAATCGCTGAGCCAGCGCGATGCGATCAACGCGAAACTCCTGCGCGTGGTGGACGAGGCGACCCATCCGTGGGGAGTGAAGGTCAACCGCATCGAGATCAAGGACATCGCGCCGCCGCGGGACCTGATCGACGCGATGGCGCGGCAGATGAAGGCCGAGCGCGAGAAGCGCGCGAACATCCTCGATGCCGAGGGCTTCCGTCAGGCCGCGATCCTCAAGGCCGAGGGCGAGAAGCAGTCGGTGATTCTGGCTGCCGAGGGCGAGAAAGAGGCCGCATTCCGCGCCGCCGAGGCACGCGAGCGTTCGGCTGAGGCCGAAGCCAAGGCCACCACGATGGTCTCCAACGCGATCTCCAACGGCAACGTCAACGCGCTGAACTACTTCGTCGCCAACAACTACGTCGAGGCGTTGAAGGAAATGGCGAAGTCGCCGAACCAGAAGATGCTGCTGTTGCCGATCGAGGCTACCGGCATCCTCGGTTCGCTGGCCGGCATCGCCGAGCTGGCGAAGGAGTCGCTGGGCCAGCAGCAGAAGGCGGTGGCGATCCAGCCGCCGCTGCGTTGAGGTGGCCGCCATGTGGGAGCTTTCTGCGCATTACCTGTGGTGGATCCTCGCGCTGCTGCTGATTGCCGGCGAGGTATTGCTGCCGGGTTATTTCATGTTGTGGATCGGCCTGGCCGCGGCGGCGATGGGGGTGGCGTTGTGGATCGTGCCGACGCTGGGGATGCTGGCGCAGGCGGTGCTGTTCGCGTTGCTGGCGTTTGCGTTCTGCGCCGGTTACGCGCGCTGGCTGCGGCCGCAGCTGGAGCGGCGCGCGCCCGGCGACGAGCGCCTGAACCGTCGCGGTGAGCAGATGATCGGCCAGCGTTACGAACTGATCGAGCCGATCGTCAACGGCCGCGGCAAGGCCCGCGTGGGTGATGGTCAATGGCTGGTCAGCGGGCCGGATCTGCCGCTGGGCAGCACGGTGGAAGTGGTTGCTGTCGAAGGCACCACCTTGCAGGTGCGCGCAGCGGTATGAGCGTCGGCGACAGCATCAGCCGGCAACAGTTCGCCACCACGGCGCTGGCCACGCGCATCGCGTTTGTGCTTGAACTGGCGCGGCGACTGCATCAGTACGGCACTTCCGCACCGCGACTGGAAATGGCTATTGCCGGTGTGGCACAGCGGTTGGGGCTGGCTGCCGATGTGTGGTCCAGCCCGACCGCGATCATCATTTCCTTCATTGATCTGGCGCAAGGTGAAGACGGTGTGGCGCAGACCACCCAAGTCATGCGGCTGGCGCCGGGCGAGGTGAATCTGGAGCGCCTGTGCGACGCCGATGACATCGCCGACCGTGCGATTGCCGGCGAGCTGGATCTGCGCGAGGGCTTCCGTCTGCTGCGCGCGCTGGGCCGGCCCGACACGCGCCGCGAGAAGATCGGTTTGATCGCCAGTTCTGGTCTGTCCGCCGCCAGCATCGCGGCGCTGTTCCTGCACAGCTCGTGGGTGGATCTGCTGGTTGCCGGCGTGATCGGCGTGATCATCGGCGGCATCAGCCTGCTGTCGGCCAGCCGGCCGCGACTGGCGGTGGCCAGCGATGCGATCTGTGCGCTGGTGGCTACCGCGGTGACGATCGTGGTGAGCGCATTCGTGGTGCCGCTGGCGATCAAGTCGGTGGTGCTGGCCAGCCTGATCATCCTGATTCCGGGCATGTCGCTGACCACCGCCGTGCGCGAGATTTCCAGCCAGCATCTGGTATCCGGCATGGCGCGCATGGGCGGCGCGATGTCGACCCTGCTCAAGCTCACCTTCGGCACCATCGCCGCGACCCAGCTGTGCGCCGCGTTGGGCATCCATGCGCGCGATTTCGCCTTGCCGGCGCTGCCGACATGGACGGATTATCCGGCGCTGCTGATCGCGGCGATCGCGTTTGCGATCCTGTTCCGTGCGGCACGGCGCGACTGGCCGATGGTGATCGTGGCGGTGATCGTGGGCTATCTGGCCACGCGTTGGGGCGGCGCTATTTCGGGCACGCTGCCGGGAGCGCCATTTGGAGTATTTCTCGGCGGACTGCTACTGGGCGGCATGGCGAATTTCTATGCACGATTCGCGCATCGGCCGGGCGCGGTGATTCGCGAGCCGGGCATACTTCTGCTGGTGCCGGGTAGTGTCGGTTTTCGCAGTATGTCGTTTCTGCTTGAACGCGATACTTCGCTAGGCATGGATACCGGCCTGTTGCTGCTGACCTTGCTGGTTTCGCTGGTGGCCGGATTGATGTTCGGTGACCTGCTGATTTCGTCGCGCCGGTCGCTTTGAGGCGGAAATAAAAACGCCGACCTGAAGGCCGGCGTTTTTATTTCATATGGCCATGAGGCAAACGACGATCAGATCGCCAGATCCTTTTCCTTCTTGCCGGCCTTCAACGCGTCGTTGAACCAGTGCGGACGTTTGCCGCGGCCGGACCAGGTCTGCGCCGGGTTGGCCGGGTTGCGATACTTCGGTGCAACCGAACCGGTGGTGCGTTTGGCCTTGCCGCGCGTGCCGCCGAAAATGTCCTCGAAGGCATAACCTTCGGCCTTGATCAGCGCGTGCACTTTCTCGCGCAGCTTGACCACTTTTTCCTTGCGCAGCTCGTTCTGGCGAACCTGCGCTTTGCTGATCAGGTCATTGAGCTGGGTGTGATTGAGATTCTTGATATCGACGGCCATGACTGACTCCCGGGTGAGTGTCGGTAATTAAACGATCTGGCCAGGGTCTGACTATTATGGGGAGCAGAACCCGACGCATGGAGTTGTTGCAGTTCGGATTCTCGCTTATTAGCGGAATAGTTGTAAAGCGCAATTCATCAGGTGAGGTGCGTATTCACATTTAATAAATTAAATTAATGACGCCGTAGCTGTTTTGAATATGCGACTTTCGGGATTTTTGATTGGCGACGTAATTCAGCAGCAGAGCGTCATGCTCCAGTCGCTCACCCTGAGCGTAGGGTTGCAGTCGAAGGGCTGCTCTTCGACTTCCTCGTTACTTAAAACTGCGGCTATTCCTGGCCGTTTTCCACGTCTGTTGCGCCGCGTTCATAGCGAACGATAACGGAGACATGCCGGATAAAGAGACGGCCGCACAAGGCGGCCGTTCCGGTTAATGCGGAGTTATATGTCGCGGCTCAAGCCAGCAGTTTGAACAACTCGTCCTGACTGAGCGCGCGGCTTTCGCTCTCGGCGCGGGCGCGATACTCCAGGGTGCCGGCGGCCAATCCACGTTCGCTGACCACCACGCGATGCGGAATGCCGATCAGCTCCATGTCGGCAAACATGCCGCCCGGCCGCAGGCCGCGGTCGTCCAGCACCGCCTCGATACCGTGCTCGCCCAGCGACTGGTACAGCGCCTCGGCAGCCGCGCTCACCTCGGGCAGGTTTTTCGGATTGATGACGCACACCGCCACCTGCCATGGCGCCATCGCCTCCGGCCAGAGAATGCCGGCGTCGTCGTGACGCTGTTCGATCGCGGCGGCGACGATGCGGCTGACGCCGATGCCGTAGCAGCCCATGGTCATCAGTTGGGCTTTGCCGGTCTCGTCGATCACGCTCGCCTTGAGTGCCTCGGCATATTTCTGGCCGAGCTGGAATACATGACCGACCTCGATGCCGCGGGCGATATGCAGCACGCCCTTGCCGTCCGGCGACAGGTCGCCCTCGACCACGTTGCGCAGGTCGGCGACGCGGGTGATGCGAGCATCGCGGTCCCAGTTCGCGCCGGTGCAATGGCTGCCGTCGGCATTGCCGCCGCAGACGAAATCGGCGAGCACTGCGGCATCGCGATCGACGATCACGGGAATCGAATCCGGCAGGCCGACCGGGCCGATGAAGCCGGGGCGGGTGCCGGTGGCGGCGAGGATTTCCTCCTCGCTGGCGAGCACCGACTGATCCGGCAGTTCGGCCAGCTTGCCGGCCTTTACCTCGTTGATCTCGTGATCGCCGCGCAGGCACAGCGCGACCAGGCCGTCACGGCCACGCACCAGCAGGGTTTTCACGCATAGCTGCGGGGTGACCTTGAGGAAGCCGGCGACGTCGGCGATGGTTTTCTGGGTCGGCGTATCAACCCGCTGCAACGATGCGGCGGGAGCCGGGCGCGCACCGGTCGGCGCCAGCGCCTCGGCCTTTTCCAGATTCGCGGCGTAGTCGGAACCGTCGGAAAACGCGATCGCATCTTCGCCGGAGTCGGCCAGCACCTGGAACTCATGGCTGGCATTGCCGCCAATCGCACCGGTATCGGCCTGCACCGCGCGGAAGGTCAAACCGAGCCGGGTGAAGATGCGCACATAGGCCTGATACATCACCTCGTAGGTTTCGGCCAGCGACTCGGGCGTCAGGTGAAACGAGTAGGCATCCTTCATCAGGAATTCGCGTGCGCGCATCACGCCGAAACGCGGGCGGATCTCGTCGCGGAATTTGGTCTGGATCTGGTAGAAGCTGACCGGCAGCTGCTTGTAGCTTTTCAGCTCGTTGCGGGCAAAGTCGGTAACCACTTCCTCATGCGTCGGGCCGTAGCAGAACTCCTGCTGCTTGCGATCCTTGATCTTCAGCAGCTGGCCGCCGAATTTCTCCCAGCGACCGGTTTCTTCCCACAGTTCCTTTGGTTGCACCGACGGCATCAGCATCTCGATCGCACCGGCGCGGTTCATTTCCTCGCGCACGATGTGTTCCACCTTGCGCAGCACGCGCAGGCCTAGCGGACTCCAGGTGTACAGGCCCGACGCGAGCCGGCGGATCATGCCGGCGCGCAACATCAGCCGGTGGCTGACGATTTCGGCGTCGGCAGGGACTTCCTTGACGGTGGCCAGATGAAATTGGCTGAGGCGCATGCGGGCAATTCCGGCGTGAATGAAGACGCCCATTGTAGCGGCCTGCCGTCACCGTCGCTGGTGGTGCGCGGCGGCGGCAAAGCGGAACTGCCGGCGCCGTGAAACAGGTGCCCCGTGAAAAAGGTGATTATTTGGCCTGGCAATACTGGTCGTACTGCCCCTGGGCGGCGATGGCTTGCTGCTTGCGCTGATCGGTGTCGAGTGCCGTGGTCTTGCCGTCCTGCTGCATGACCACCGGGCCGGTACCCTGCAGCGCGGCGATGTTGGCTTTCAGCGAATCGCACAGCTTGCTGCGGTTTTCCGGCGTATCGGTCATCGGCTTGACTGGTCCGGCCGGGGCGCTGTTGCTGTTTGCACTGGCCGTGGACGCCGGTGCGGCCACCGGCTGCACGGTACCGGTGGTGGTCACCTTGGAGAATTTCGTGCCCTGCACCGGCGGCGTTTCCGAGTAATGCACGGTGCCGCTGGCGTCGGTCCATTTGTAGACCTGGGCGGTGGCCAGCGGGGCCAGCAGCAACAGCGCCACGGCGATCAGCAAACGGTGCATGGTGTTCTCCATTTCATGGGCAATCGGCAGAGCAGATTATCGAGAAAATCACGGGATCCGGGCAGGCTACTAGTTATCACTCTGACGCCCCGGACTCAAGCAACCGATGGTTTACACTGAGCGCATCCTGTCACGGTCTTGATTCATGAGCGAGCCCATACCCGTACGCCCGCCGCGCCATCGGGGTATTTACCTGCTACCGAACCTGTTTACCACGGGGGCGATGTTCGCGGGTTTCTACGCGATTATTGCCAGTATCGGCGGGCGTTACACCGAGGCGGCGGTAGCGGTATTCATCGCCGCGGTGCTGGACGGCATGGACGGCCGGGTGGCGCGGATGACCGGCACCCAGACCGAATTCGGCGTGCAGTACGACTCGCTGTCCGACCTGGTCAGCTTCGGGCTGGCGCCTGCACTTGTTATGTATACGTGGTCACTGTCGGCGTTGCGCGAATTCGGCCCCCTGTGGGGCAAGCTGGGCTGGGCTGCCGCCTTCGTCTATGCCGCGTGCGCCGCGCTGCGGCTGGCGCGCTTCAATACCCAGGTCGGTGTCGCCGACAAGCGCTATTTCCAGGGGCTGGCCAGTCCGGCGGCGGCGGCGGTATGCATGTCGTTCGTGTGGAGCGTGGACAAATTCGGCTTGTCCGGTAGCGAGCTCTGCTTCGTCACGCCGGTGATTGCGGTGGTCGTCGGCTTGCTGATGGTCAGCCGATTCCGCTATTTCAGCTTCAAGTCGCTGCCGATGGGCGATCGCCAGCGCGTGCCGTTCGTGTGGATGGTCGGCGCGGTGCTGCTGCTGGCGCTGCTGATCATGGATACACCGCGGGTATTGTTCGCCGGTTTCACGGTCTACCTGCTGTCCGGGCCGGTCTGGACGATCTGGGGACTGGCCACGCATCGGCGCCGGGTACGGCGCGGCACGGCATGATGGCGAACCTGCGCCAGCACGTAACGGCCAGCCATCGCGATCGCGTATTGCGCGCGCTGGGGGTGACGCCGTGGGTGCGCCGCGCGGTGCCGGATCTGTCGGCGGGTGTCGCCGAGTCGAATCGGCTGGAAACCGACCCGGCCGCAGGCGTTGCCTGCGTGGTGGTGTTGCCGGAGGGCTGCAGCACGCGTGAGCTCGATCTGCTGGGTCGGTCGCTCAACGCTTGTGGTGCGACTCTGGCGCGTGCTGCGCGCGTCACCGTGAGCAACGGCCAGCTCGCGGCGGACGTACCCGAGGCGCGCGCCTATCTGGTGTTCGGTGAGGCGCAGGCGCATGCGCTGGGCCGCACGCTGCCGGCCGCGGCGATGCACCGGGCGCAGATCGTGCTGGCCGACGAACCGGCGCTGGTGCTGACCAGCGCCGGCGCCAAGCGGCGACTGTGGAGCGCGCTGCGCAGCCTGCGCCGCGCGCTGGCCACAGCGGGCAGCTAGCCGCCATGGTCGCGGTGATCAAACCGGTGATCCAGGTGCGCGGCATGCGTATCGAGGATCTGGCCGCGGTCAGTGCCATGGAAAACATCTCCTACGATTTTCCGTGGTCGGCCGGCATCTTCAGCGACTGCGTGAAAGCCGGGCATCCGTGCTGGGTGTTATGCGTCGATGCGGACATCGCCGGCTACGGCATCCTGTCGATGGGCGCGGGCGAGGCGCATGTGCTGAACATCTGCATCGGGCCGAATTACCGCGGCCGCGGACTGGGCCGGCATCTGCTCGGGCGGTTGCTGGACATCGCGCGCTGGAATGGAGCAGAGCGGGTGTTCCTGGAAGTGCGGCCGTCCAATCCGCTGGCGAAGGCGCTGTATGAATCGGTGGGGTTCAGCGAGATCGGACGGCGGCCGCGCTATTACCCAACGCACAATGGGCGTGAGGATGCGATCGTGATGGCGCTCGATATGGCCGCAGGCCATATCGAGCAATAGGTAAAGACGCCCTTGATCTTCCACTCCGGACGGCAGGGCGGAACGTGTAGTCGGCAAACCCGCGAGATGCCGAACGTCAGCCCAGCTTTTGCGCCTGTTCGCGCAGTGCGGTCACCGTGGTGTTCCAGTCGGTGATGCGTTGGCGTTCCTGGGTGACGACTTCGGGTGGTGCATTGGCGACGAAGTTGGCGTTGCCGAGTTTGCCTTCGCACTTCTTGATCTCGACTTCGATGCGGCTGATTTCCTTGGCCAGACGCGTCTTCTCGGCGCCGAGGTCGATCAGGCCGGCGAGTGGAATCAGTACACGCATCGAGCCGACTACCGCTGCAGCAGAAGCGGGCTCTTGAGTATTAGGTTCAATCCAGCGGCTTACTGATGGTGAAGGGATGAACGACGGCGGATCGATTGATGGTGGGCTTATGGCTTGAGTTGAATGCGGAGTCGGCGTAGGGGTGACTCGGGCCAGAAACTCAATCGCCGGATTGAATTTGTTGGCGCGCTGCCGATCACTGGCATCACCGTCGGCGAAAAGCAGCGGGATCGTCTTGGCGGGCGAGATGTTCATCTCCGAACGGATCCGGCGAATGCCACTCAGCACGTTCTTGAACCATTCGATCTCGGCCGTCGCTGCGTCATCGGCAACGATCTCGTCGGCGCGCGGCCACGGTCGCTGCATCAGGCTGCTTTCGCTGAGGGCGAGTTTTGGCGCCACCCATTGCCAGATTTCCTCAGTGATGAACGGAGTGATCGGATGTAGCGCGCGCAGCACCGTCTCCAGGACATAAAGTAGGGTGTGCTCGGTCTCGGCTATGGCTTTCGAATCGATGGTTGTCAGCGTATCCGCATCATCGGATTTTCCGCGGAATACCGGCTTGATCAACTCCAAGTACCAGTCACACAGCTCGTTCCAAGTGAATTCGTACAACGTCTGTGCGACATGATCGAAGCGATAACTGGTGAAATGCTGTTCGACCTCGATCAGCATCTGCTTTACGCGGGTAAGGATCCACCGATTTACCTCGAGGGTAGGTTGGGGTATGCCTTGGGCAGGCTCCGCACGATCACCAATATTAGAGAGAGCGAAGCGTGCCGCGTTCCACAGCTTGTTGCAGAACGCCTTGTAGCCCTCGGCGCGCTTGATGTCGAAGTTGATCGTGCGGCTGTAGCTGGCCAGCGCAGCGAAGGTGAAGCGCAGCGCATCGGTGCCGATCGAAGGGATGCCATTCGGGTAGTCTTTGCGGATGCGCTTTTCGACCTTCTCGCGCACCTGCGGAAGCAGCAGCGACCTGGTGGACTTCGCCACTAGCGGCTCCAGCTCGATGCCGTCGATCAGGTCCAGCGGGTCCAATGTGTTGCCTTTGGACTTGGACATCTTCTGGCCTTCCGCATCGCGCACGATCGCGTTGATGTAGACCTCGCGGAACGGGATCTGGCCGGTGAAGTACTTGGTCGCCATCACCATCCGGGCGACCCAGAAGAAGATGATGTCGAAGCCGGTGACCAGCACGGCGCTAGGCAGGAAGATCTTGTCCTGCTCCCAGTTAGCGACAACCTCGCCGCGTTCGTTCTTCACCGGGCCGTTCGCGGGCCAGCCCATCGTGGAGAACGGCCACAGCGCCGAACTGAACCAGGTGTCGAGCACGTCGTCGTCCTGACGCAGCGTACCGACTGGCGTGGTCGTGGCGTTGGCTCGCGCGTCTGCCTCGTCCTCGCCTACGAAGATGTTGCCGGCCTCGTCGTACCACGCCGGGATGCGATGGCCCCACCACAGCTGACGGCTGATGCACCAGTCCTGGATGTTGTCGAGCCACTGCGTATACGTGGTCGCCCAGTTCTCCGGCACGAACTTGATCTCGCCCGAACGGACGGCGTCCAGCGCCGGCAGGGTGATCGCCTGGCGGCCGCCTGGACGTCCATCCGTCTGCACGTCTGAGGTGAGATCGACGAACCACTGGTCGGTCAGCATCGGTTCGATCACCGCGTCCGAGCGATCGCTCACCGGCACCTGCAACTTGTGTGGTTTGGTCTCGACCAGCAAGCCGGCGGCTTCGAGGTCGGCCAATACGCGCTTGCGCGCATCGTAGCGGTCGAGGCCGCGATACTTTTCCGGCGCGTTGTCGTTGACCTTAGCGGCCAGCGTGAAGATGGTGATCGGTGCCAGCTTGTGGCGCTGGCCGATCGCGTAGTCGTTGAAGTCGTGCGCGGGAGTGATCTTCACGCAGCCGGTGCCGAAATCCTTGTCGACGTAGTCGTCGGCGATCACCGGAATCTCGCGATCCGTCAGCGGCAGCTTCAGTGTCTTGCCGACCAGATGTGCATAGCGCTCGTCCTCCGGATGCACCGCCACGGCGACGTCGCCGAGCATCGTCTCCGGGCGGGTGGTGGCGACCACCACGCTCTCGTCGCTACCCACGACCGGGTAGCGGATCGACCACATGTGGCCGTCGCGCTCGACATTGTTCACTTCCAGGTCGGAGACGGCGGTGCCCAGCACCGGGTCCCAGTTCACCAGGCGGTTGCCGCGGTAGATCAGCCCTGCGCGATACCAGTCGATGAACACCTTGCGCACCGCGGCCGACAAGCCTTCGTCCATGGTGAAGCGCTCGCGCGACCAGTCCGCGGCGGCGCCGATGCGACGCATCTGGTTGGTGATGGTGGAGCCGGACTCCTCCTTCCACTTCCACACGCGCTCGACGAAGGCCTCGCGGCCGAGGTCATGCCGCGTCCTGTCCTCGACGGCCAGCTGGTTCTCCACGATCTTCTGCGTGGCGATGCCGGCGTGATCGGTGCCCACCTGCCACAGCGTATTCATGCCACGCATACGCTGGTAGCGCGCCAGCATGTCCATCACCGTCTGCTGGAACGCATGCCCCATGTGCAGCGTGCCGGTGACGTTCGGCGGCGGCAGCAGGATGCAATAAGGCTCACCCTTGCCCGACGGCTGGAACGCACCGCTGGCTTCCCAGCGCTCGTACCACTTCGACTCGATCTGGGCGGGTTCGAAACTCTTTTCCATCGGGATTGGGCTCGGTGGCGCGCGCAAGGCGCGCGCTTTGTCTTGGGGAAAGCGGGTCATTGTACGGGGAGGGGGCTGGGCTGCCAAAAAAGCCGGTTTCGTCAGGAGCGGGCAGGGGTGGGTCGCAGGCGTGCAGATACTTCGTTACTCCGGCACAGGCCAGGGCAACGGGGGTGTAATCGCAAGCGTGACTTGTGGCCGTTCCGCTCAGGGGACGAGCAGTTCGCCACCCCAATCGGCTGGATCGACGTCCGCCACGGTCTGCGAAAAAGTCCAGACATGCCCGCCGGGGTCCGCCGCCGAGTACTGGCGTTCACCGTACGGGTAGGTAGTAGGCGGATGGAGGATAGTTGCGCCCGCGGCCTTGGCGTGGGCGTGGTGAGCATCCACATCGGCGATGCGAACCATGATCGAATGGGTGGGCGAGTGCGTATCGCCCGCCGCACCTGCATCGGTCACCACGAAGGCGCCGTCACCGGCATACATCTGCACCCGGTGGTCCGCGATGCGCAGACGCTCGGTGAAGCCAAAGGTGCGGCACAGCCAGGTGGCAGCCTGCCGTACGTCGGGATAACCCAGTACCGGCATGATCGTGCTTGAAGGTATGGAGAGGTTGCTGCGCATCGTGTACCTCCGGCAGGGCAATGGACCGCTTTGAACTAGGGCAGCAATTCGATCCCGAATCGCCGTACCAGCAGCGCAAACAGGCCGAAACATACCAACGTGATGACCACGCAGGCCGCCAGTGTCGGCCAGAAGCCGAGGCGCGGCAGCAGCAGGGGAAAGGCCAGGAACATCGGCAGCGTGGGCACCACGTACCAGAACGTGTACCAGGCGTGGTTGGCGATTTTCGACTGCGGCTGGCGCTCGACGTAGAGCCAGATCAGGGTCAGCACGGTGACTAGTGGAAGCGCCGCGATCAGCCCGCCGAGGCGGTCGCTGCGCTTGGCCGCTTCGGACACGATCACCACTACCGCGGCGGTGATCAGATATTTGCTGATGAGCCAAGCCATCGTGCGCTCCGCAAGGGGAAAGTCGGTTGGCGGGCGCGAGTCAGCGGGCAGACGCGGAAAGGCCGCGCAGGAAGGCGGTGAAACTCGCCAGGTTGGCTTGCCAGCCGCCTGGATCGCGCGCAGGGACCAAGGTCGAGGCGCCGTGCACGCCGACCTTGGGTTGGTAGTGCACGATGTTGGCGCCGTGTGCGTCGCGTAGCACCTCGGCGACGTCGCTGGCCTCGTCCGGATCGGTGGTGATGTAGAACGGCAAGGCCACTTGGGCGGCTGCCTGCTTGATCATGTTCTTGTCGTCGAAGTATTCGCCCGGCGAGAAGCTGGCGATGGCGCTCAGGCCTTGCGGATGTTTTGCGGCCAGCACGATTACCAGCGATGAACTGTAGGAACTGCCCACCGCGACGATGCGCGCGTAGTGCTGTGTACGGGCCCAGGCCAGGGCGGCCTCGAGATCGGGCAGCGCGGCCACGTAATCCGCCGACGCGCCGAGCTTCGCCACGGTTTCGTTGTGGCCGCCGAACAGGTCGCCGCCGGAGCGCTGGTCGATCGCGAGGGTGTCGAAGCCCAGTTTCTGCAGCGCCGGCACTACGCTGTCGTATTCGTGCCGGTTCGCATGAGCCTGGTGGAACAGCAGGGCGATGCTCCGGCCGCGCGGTTGCGCCTGGTTGAGCGTGCCGTAGACGGCCACGCCGTCGCTGGCGTGCAGGGTCAGTGGTTCGTCGGCCAGCGCGAGGGCAGGCAGGCACAGCAGGATCAGGCAGGTCCAGCGGATGAGGCGGGCAATGGGCATGGCGTGCATGGCGGGACTCCTCGGGGATACCCGGCGCAGGCTACGTGAGGCGTCGGGCAAAGGCCAGCGACGGGGTGCAGCGACTCAGCGCGAGCGCAGCTCGCGGCCGTAGCTGTGCACCTCGTCGACCAGCACCTTGACATGCTTCGGATCGACTTCCGGCGTGATGCCGTGGCCGAGGTTGAAGATGTGGCCGGGGTGGTTGCCGTAGCTGTCGAGCACGGCGCGCGCTTCGCGGCGGATCACGTCGGGGCTGGCGCGCAGGATCGCGGGATCGAGATTGCCTTGCAGGGCGACCTTGCCGGTGACGGCGCGGCGCGCATCGGCCAGATCCATCGTCCAGTCGACACCGAGCGCGGCGCAGCCGGTGTCGGCCATTTCGGCCAGATGCTGGCCAGCGCCCTTGGAGAACACGATCACCGGCAGCTCGCGGCTGTGCGGATCAGCTTTCAGAGCATCGACGACGCGTGCCATGTAGCGCAGCGAGAATTCGCGGAACGGGGCAGGGCCGAGCAGCCCGCCCCAGGTGTCGAAGATCATCAAGGTTTGTGCGCCGGCGGCGGCCTGGGCGATCAGATAGTGCGCCACGGCCTGCGCCAGCGTATCGAGCAATTGATGCGCGAGTTTCGGTTCGTTCCAGCACATCGCCTTGAGCGTGGCGAAATCCTTCGAGCCCTGGCCTTCGACCATGTAGCAGGCCAGCGTCCACGGGCTGCCGGAGAAGCCGATCAGCGGCACGCGGCCGTGCAGTTCCCGGCGGATCAGCCGCACCGCGTCCATCACGTAGCGCAGCTCGCCGTCCATGTCGGGCACGGCGAGTTTCGCGATGTCGGCAGCCGTGCGCACCGGATGTGCAAACTGCGGGCCTTCGCCTTGCGCGAACGACAGGCCCAGGCCCATCGCGTCGGGGATGGTGAGGATGTCGGAGAACAGGATCGCGGCGTCGAGTTCGAAGCGTTCCAACGGCTGCAGGGTGACTTCGCAGGCGAACTCGGGATTTTGGGCCAGACCCATGAAGCTGCCCGCGCGCTCGCGAGTGGCGCGGTATTCCGGCAGGTAGCGGCCGGCCTGGCGCATCACCCAAATCGGCGTGGTGTCGGTGGGCTCGCGGCGCAATGCACGCAGGAAGCGGTCGTTCTTCAGCGGGGTATTCATCAAATCAACGTCCGTACGGGCCTTCCAGCCCCTGGGCAAACATCAGGCGGAAGCCGCGCTTGAGCTGCGCGTCGCGGGCTTTCTCGAATGCGGCGATCGCTTCGTCGCGCTCCAGGAACTGCTCGCGCTTCATCGTCGCGCGGCCGCCCTGGGTGCCGGATTCGCGATACAGCGTCCAGCCACCGAGCAGATCCTGCTCCAGCGTGATCTGGACGTAGCGTGGTGCGTCGGCACTGCCGGGCACGGTTTGCAGATAGAGGCGCATGGGTTCCGGATGGACAGTGCGGCACGCCGCAAATCCCAGCATTCTAGAAGGCTGGCGGTCGGGTAGCGAGGGTGCTGACGTCGCAGGTGTGACTTGACCACTCTACAGCGGGTTTGTGGCTTCCTGCAGTGTCGCCAATACGTCGGCTTCGGCAACACCCGCGACGATCTCGGCGCGACCGATGCCGCGCCACAGGATCAGCCGCAATGCACCGGCAGTGTTCTTCTTGTCCAGCCGCATCAATGCCAGCAATTGCTGCGCCTCCATGCCGGCCGGGATCGCGATCGGCAGGTCGAGCTTTTCAAGCAGACGCTGCAGGCGGGTGGTATCAGCGGCGACGCTCATGCCGAGCCGTTCGGACAACTGCGCGGCCAGCAGCATGCCGATGGCCACGCCTTCGCCGTGCAGCAGGGTGGTGTAGTGGCCAGCGGTTTCCAGTGCGTGGCCGAAGGTATGACCGAGGTTGAGCAGGGCGCGTTCGCCCTGTTCGGTTTCGTCGCGGGCGACCACGCCGGCCTTGTACCGGACCTTGCGCGCGATCGCTTCCAGCACGGCGACAGGGTCGCGTGCGGCGAGTGCGTCGGCATGCTGTTCCAGCCAGGCGAAGAACGGTTCGTCGCCAATCGCCGCACCCTTGATCACTTCGGCGAGGCCGGCGCGGTATTCGCGTGCAGGCAGGGTAGTCAGTGTGTCGATGTCGGCGATCACCGCGCGCGGCTGGTGGAACGCGCCGGCGAGGTTCTTGCCGACTGGCAGGTTGACGCCGGTCTTGCCGCCGACCGAGGAGTCGACCATCGCCAGCAAGGTGGTCGGCATCTGGATGAAGTCGATGCCGCGCATCCAGCATGCCGCGCTGAAGCCGGCGAGGTCGCCGACCACGCCGCCACCCAGCGCGATCACGCAGGCGTCGCGGGTGGCGCCGAGCTGTCCCAGCGCTTCCAGCGCACGGCCGACGTTGGCGAAACTCTTGTGCGCTTCGCCGTCGTCGAGCAGGAAGGACGACCACTTCAGCCCGTCCAGTCCCTGTTCGATGCGCGGCAGGTACAGCGGCGCCACCGTGGTGTTGCTGATCACCAGCGCATGCCGGCCGCGCAGCATCGCGCGCCAGCGCACGTGATCGGCGAGCAGGCCACTGCCGATCCATACCGGATAGCTGCGCTGGCCGAGGGCGACGGTGATGGTCTGGGGTGTCGGGTTGTTCATGCGTTCTGCTGGGGCCATGCGGTGGTTTGGCGTTGCCAATGATGGTCGATCAGCGCGATGCAGCGTTCGCTGGCTGCGGCGACGCTGCCGTGCTCGCCGGGCACGGCAAGGTCGGCGAGCTCGCGATAGATCGGTTCGCGGATCTGCGCCATCGCCTGCAGCCGCTCATGCCGGTTCGGCACTGCCAGCAGTGGGCGGCGATGGTCGCGTTCCAGTCGTTCCAGCTGCTGCTCGATGGTGGTTTGCAGCCACACGACGTAGCCGCGTTCGATCAGCTGCTGACGGTTGTGCGCAGCCAGCACCACGCCAGCGCCTGTGGCGAGCAGCACGCCGGAGCGCTGGCTGCACTCGTCAAGCAAGGCGCTTTCGCGCTGACGGAAACCGGCCTCGCCCTCGATCTCGAACACCGTGCTCACGTCCACGCCGCAATGATGCTCGATCTCCTGATCGAGATCGACGAACGAAAGTCCATAATGCACGGCAAGCCGACGTCCGATCGACGTCTTGCCGGCGCCGGTCGGACCGATGATGAACAGGTTGCACGACGGATTCATGGGCAAATGCTAACAGGGCATGTGCGGAGGCAGGGTTGAACGAACGCGTATTGCTGGCCGGTTGTGGCGACCTTGGCCTGCGCGTGGCGCAGCGTCTGCTGGCGCGTGGCGATGACGTGTGGGCGCTGCGGCGCCGGCCGCCAGTGTCGGACAACAGCGGCATTCATTGGTTGCGCGGTGACCTGACCCAGCCGGAAACCCTGCGCGGTTTGCCCGCCGGGATCACCCAGATGGTCTATCTGCCGACGCCGGATCGGCGCGATATAGCTGCCTATCGCGCCACCTTTGTGGACGGTTTGCGTGATCTGCTTGGAGCGCTCGGGCGTGCCACGTTGCAGCGCGTGTTGCTGGTGTCCTCCAGCGCGGTCTACGGCGAGCACGGCGGTGGCTGGGTGGATGAAGACACCGTGGCGGCACCGCCGGGATTCAACGGCGCCGTATTGCTGGAGGCGGAACAGTGGCTGGCCGCGCAGTCGCCGACTTCGATCGTGCTGCGGCTGGCCGGGCTGTACGGCCCCGGTCGCGTGCAACTGCTCGAGCGCCTGCGCGCCGGGCAGGTCGCGGTGCCGCGCACGCTGCCGCACTGGGCCAATCGCATCCACGTCGACGATGCCGCCGCGGCGATCGCGCATCTGTTGCAACTGGCCGATCCGCTACCGCTGTATCTTGGCGTGGACGACACGCCGCTACCGCTTGATGTGCTGTATGACCATCTGTCTGCATTGATGGGCGTACCGCTGGCTGCCGATGGCGCGGCACCGAACGGCATCGGCAGCAAGCGACTCAGCAATGCGCGGCTGCGCGCCAGCGGTTTCATGCCGCACTGGCCGGATGCGCGCGACGGTTACGCCGGCTTGCTCGATCACTGAATCACTCACCAAGGAGAACCCGCATGGCCAACACCATCCCGCATCACCAGGTCAGCACCGGCAACGAGATTCCCGGCTGCCGCATCGTGCGTTCGTTCGGCATCGTGCGCGGCATCACGGTGCGTTCGCGCAGCGTGGTCGGCAATCTCGGCGCGGCGCTACAGACGATCGTCGGCGGCAATATTTCGATTTACACCGAGCTGTGCGAGAAGGCGCGCGAAGAGGCGTTCGAGCTGATGTTGCAACACGCCGCCGCGATGGGTGCGAATGGCGTGCTGGCGATGCGCTACGACGCCAACGAGGTAGCCCAGGGCGTCACCGAGGTACTGGCCTACGGCACGGCGGTGCAGGTCGAACCGTCAACATGATGTGATGACGCGGTGCGGCTTGTTGTGGTCGGCGGCAGCAGCGCAGACTCGGGCTTCAGGACAGGGAAGCGCAGCGTGCCGCTCGCACGATTGAACGGGAGATTGACGCCATGTCGGTAGCCAAGGTCATCGAAATCAATGCTTCGTCCGCCAAGGGCGTGGAAGATGCCGTGCAACACGGCTTGCGCAAGGCCGCGGAGTCGGTGAAGAACATCAAGGGCGCCTGGGTCAACGAGATCAAGGTGGTGACCTCGGACGACGGCACCGTGACGGAATGGCGCGTCAACATGAAGATCAACTTCGTGGTCGCCTGAGAAACGCCGCGGGTCGCGCCGATGTGATCGATCGGCGCGATCCTGCACGGGTCCGGGCACGACTCAGCTGTGGCTGAGTCCGGTCACATGGCGATCGTCGTCGTACTCCACGCAGGTGTCGGCTTGCGCCGGCAAGGTGGCCAGCGCATGTCGGCTGAGTCGTTCGAAGTGCGCCAGAAACCGCTCCATCGCCGGCGCATCCATCGCCAGCGGCGCGTGCCGCGCCAGCAGATCCTGTTCCTGCTCACCGCGCCAGCGACGCACGATCTCCCAGCCTGGCGCCTGCAGCACGATCAAGGCATCGAACTTGCGCCATAGCGGCTGGTAGCCGCGTAACTGTTTGTTGACCCAGTGCCGCCAGCTGCCGTCGGGGTCTTCCCGGCGTTCCAGTTCGTTGACCGGCTTGGTCAGTGCGAACTGCAGCTGCGGGCGAATACCCAGCGCCCAACCTTCCACGATCACGAGCCTTGGTGGCCGGGTGATACGTGGCCAGCGCGAAGGCGGAATACGGGTGTCGCGGCCTTTGTCGAAACGTGGGTGTGTCACCGGCAGCTTGTCCGAAGCGTGCGGCAGCGCGGCCAGCACCGACAGCAACAGCTCGATCTCGTGCGTGCCCGGCACACCACGGCTGCGCAGCAACGGATGCACGTCGCGCGCCAGTGCCTCGCGGTCGCTGCGGGCGTAATAAAAATCGTCCAGCGAGAGTACTTCGGTGGCCCAGCCGCGCGCCTCGGCCAGGGCCTTCATCACTCGCGCCAGGGTGCTCTTGCCGCTGCCCTGCAGACCAGACAGGCCCAGGATATACGGGCGCCGCGAGCGGGCGATGCGCCCTGCGTACTGGTCGAGCAGATGGCCGGCGAGGGCCTCGTTCTGCATGTCGGCGAGAGACGTCATCCGCAATACACCATGGTTCCGGGGGGTGTTTCCGCTACCGGCAGGTGGCGGTGACGGAGTATCCCGCAAACCGTCGTAGCGCGACCGCATTCACACTTCACGACGGAACATGGCGTCGCCAGCCGTGCTGAAGTGGTACTGGATGAATGGGGCATTGCACTATCATCGGTCGGGTTCATCCGCGCCATGATGGCGCGTGTCGGTCACGATGCAAAAGGAAAGTTTCAACGTCATGCTCAAATCCGAGATTCTGGACACCTTCCTGCAACTGCTGGACGAGGCCAAGGCCAGCGGCGATCGCGAGCCGACCGCGATGAGTCTGGCTACCGTCGACAGCTCCGGCCGGGTCGCCTCGCGCATCGTGCTGCTCAAGGGCGTCGACGAGCGCGGCTTCCGCTTCTACACCAACTACCAAAGCGACAAGGGCAGCCAGCTGGAAGTCCATCCGCAGGTTGCGCTCTGCTTTCACTGGAAACAGCTGCGCGAGGGTGTGCAGGTGCGTGTGGAAGGCGTCGCGCGCAAGCTGCAGGAAGAGGAATCGGATGCCTATTTCGCCAGCCGCCCGCGCGGGAGCCAGATCGGTGCGTGGGCTTCGCTGCAGTCGCAGACCTTGCCGGATCGCGAAACGTTCGAGCAACGGCTGACGCGTTACGAGCACGAGTTCGATGGGCGCGTGGTACCCCGTCCGCCGCACTGGGGCGGTTTCGTGGTGGAGCCGGACACGCTGGAGTTCTGGTACGGCGCGGACTTCCGCTGGCATGAGCGGGTGCGCTGGAATCGCCACGGGCAGACCTGGACGAGCCGGCTGCTGTACCCGTGACTGCTGACGAAGTGCGGGGCGACGCGTACCCGCAGCGCATCGTCTGCCTCACCGAGGAACCGACCGAAGTGCTGTACGCGCTCGGTGAGGATCGTCGCATCGTCGGCATTTCCGGCTTCACCGTGCGCCCGCCGCGAGCGCGCAAGGAAAAGCCGAAGGTCTCCGCGTTCATCAGCGCGAAGATCGGCGAGATCCTGAAACTTGAACCTGACCTGGCAATCGGCTTCTCCGACATCCAGGCCGACATCGCGCGCGAGCTGATCAAGGCTGGCGTCGAGGTGTGGATCAGCAACCATCGCAGCGTCGACGGCATTCTCGCCTACATTCGCCGGCTCGGTGCGATGGTCGGTGCGCATGAAAAGGCCGAGGCCTATGCTCAGCGCGCCGAACAGCACATCGCCGAAATCCGCGCCGCCGTCGCGCAACTGCCGCGGCGGCCGAAAGTGTATTTCGAGGAATGGGACGAGCCGATCATCACCGGCATCCGCTGGGTCGCCGAGATCATCGGCATCGCCGGCGGCAACGACTGCTTTCCGGAACTCGCGCGCGAGCCACTGGCGAAGCAGCGCATCCTGCCGAACGGCGACGAAGTGGTGCGGCGCGCGCCGGACATTATTCTTGGCTCGTGGTGCGGCAAGCGCTTCCGTCCGGAGAAAGTCGCGGCGCGACCGGGTTGGGATGCGATCCCGGCGGTGCGCAACGGCGACCTGTACGAGATCAAGTCACCGATCATTCTGCAGCCGGGACCGGCGGCGTTGTTCGATGGGCTGGATGCGATTCATCGCATCATTGTCGACTGGGCGTTGCGCTGAGCTTTTTTGGTTTTTGGTAGGAGCGACTTCAGTCGCGCTGGTTGTGGGTGCGAAGCAGAGCGGTCGATCGCCTGCGGCGACCGAGTCACTTTTCTCTTGCGTGGCCAAGAGAAAAGTAACCCAAAGAGAAGGCCACCCCGCTTGGCGCTTGCCGGGCATCTTGCCCGGCAAGTCCGTGAGCCGGGGCCGGGCTTTTCGACCGGACTCCTGTCCGGACGAAAAGGCATCGGCATCCCTGCCGATGCCGCGCTTCGCGGCCTGTCGACCCCGCCTCACCGCCGCGCAGGGGCCCCGGTTAGAGCAGCGGGCCATCGTGGCCCGCACTTTTCAGAAGAACCAGATCAACAACAAGGCGACGGCAGAGAACAGCAGAGCGATGCTTTGCTCTCGTTGTTGCTTCTGAGTTTTTCACCGAGTGCGGGCCAGGATGGCCCGCTGCTCTACCCGGGGCCCCTCTGAAGCGGCGGGTGGGTGGAGGAAAAGCCCGCAGGGTGGCCGGCAGGGATGCCGGCCAGTTTGGCGTCAGGGCAGGATGCCCTGTCGACAAACCCCGCAACCCGACCGCGGACCTTGCGGGCAGGGATGCCCGCAAGGCGCGTAAGCGGGGTGTCGTTTTCTCTTGGGTACTTCTCTTTTGGACAAGCAAAAGAGAAGTACCTCGCCCTCCGCAGGAGGACGAAAGCTCCTGCTCCAAAAAAGCCGTGCCGAAATCGCCTTCAAGCACCCAGTGCCAGACGAGAGCCCAGGTCGAGCAACGGCGCAGCGATCAACAGGCGCGCCAGCAACAACACGATCATCACCGCCATCGGGGCGAAGTCGATGTTGCCGGCGATCAGTTTGCCGTTAAGCGGGCGCAGCAGCGGGGCGACGATGCTGCCGACCAGTCGCAGCAACGGTTGCCGGCGATCGACCGCGAGCATGCTCAGCAGCGACCAACCGAAGATCAGCACGAGGTAGGACAGCAGCACGAAGTCGAGCAGCTCGGCCAGCGTCAACACCAGCAAGCCGAGCGGGTGCGGCATCACGCCGAGCAGGGCGAACAGCAGCAGGCGCTTGACCAGCATCAGCAGCCACGCCAGCAGCAGGGCGGCGAGGTTGATCCGGCGCCAGTTCGGCAGCACGCGGCGGACCGGCGCCAGCACCGGGTTGGTATAGCGGTAGACGAACTGGCTCAGCGGGTTGTTGAAGTCCGCGCGGCAGGCTTCCGCTGCCACGCGCAGAAGCAGCAGCGTGACGGCGGCTTCGAACGCCAGCTCGATCAGCATGGACAACGCATTCAGCAGATAACTCACGACAGTTTGTCCAGTTCGGCGGCCAATTCCACGCCACGTTCGGTAGCGGCGGCGACGGCGCGCGCCACGATTCGCGGCAGGCCATCGGCGCTGAAGCTTTCCAGCGCGGCCTGGGTAGTACCGTTCGGCGAGGTGACGCGCTGACGCAGCACGGCGGGATCCTCGCCGCCGTCGGCCAGCATGCGGCCGGCGCCGAGGCAGGTCTGCGCGGCGAGCGCACGCGCGGTGTCGCGCGGCAGGCCTTGCGCGACGGCGGCGGCTTCCAGTGCCTCGACCAGCGCGAAGAAGTACGCCGGGCCGGAGCCGGACAACGCGGTGACGGTATCCATCAGCGTTTCGTCATTGATCCAGCGGGTGATCCCGGCAGCGTCGAGGATGTGCTGCGCCTGCGCCTTCTGCGACGGACTGACCCGGCTGTTTGCGCACAGGCCGGTGGCGCCGGCGCCGATCAACGCCGGCGTATTCGGCATGCAGCGCACGATCGGCAGGCCAGCGCCGAACCAGCGTTCCAGCTGATCCAGCCGCACACCGGCAGCGATCGAGATCAGCAACGGCCGGTTGCGTTGCAGGGTGTCACGCAGCTCGCTGTGGATCGCCGGCATGATCTGCGGCTTGACCGCCAGCAGGATGACTTCGGCTTCCGCCGCGGCAAGCCGGTTCTCGGCATAGCAGGCGATACCGAATTCACGGCCCAGCGCATGGCGGGCTTCGGCCAATGGCTCGGCCACGCTGATGGTGGCTGCGGCCACGCCGGTTTTCAGCAGGCCACCGATCAGGCTGCGCGCCATGTTGCCGCCGCCGATGAAGGCAAGTCGTGTCATGCAGGGTTCCTCGCTTGTCCAGACCGCGTACCTTACCGGAGCGGCATCGCGGCGCGGCAGTTTTGTGGGTGCACATGGGAGCGAACAGAGCTTGCTGATGGATCCGGATGATGATTTTTCGACCGGGTGCGCAAACCGGGTCGACAGTTTGCGCGTCGAGGTCGGGAAAGACTGGCCGCACAGCCGGTTGCGCGAGTAGTATCGACGCGGCTACAGGGGGATTCGGGTAGTTCGTCCGGGTGGTTCCATGGCGCCTGCGTCATGCGCTGCGGCGTACCACGTCTGCGAATATCACCCGTTCCCTGATGTGGCATACGAATTCATGCCATCCAGGCGATCGGTTGAGGGGAACGACAGATGGACATTGCCGAACTGCTTGCTTTCTCGGTGAAGAACAAGGCCTCGGACTTGCATTTGTCCGCCGGGCTGCCGCCGATGATCCGCGTTGACGGCGACGTGCGTCGCATCAACATTCCCGCGCTCGAGCACAAGCAGGTGCACTCGCTTATCTACGACATCATGTCGGACAAGCAGCGGCGCGATTACGAAGAATTCTACGAGACCGACTTCTCGTTCGAGATCCCCGGACTGGCGCGCTTCCGCGTCAACGCGTTCAACCAAAATCGCGGCGCCGGCGCGGTATTCCGCACCATTCCGTCCGAGGTGCTGACGCTGGAGGACCTCGGCGCGCCGCGCATCTTCAAGGAGCTGATCGAACAGCCGCAGGGCCTGATCCTGGTGACCGGCCCGACCGGCTCGGGTAAGTCGACCACGCTGGCGGCGATGGTCGACCACATCAACAAGAACGAATACGGGCACATGCTCACGATCGAGGATCCGATCGAGTTCGTGCACACCTCGCAGAAGTGTCTGGTCAATCAGCGCGAGATCCACCGCGACACGCTGGGCTTCAACGAGGCGTTGCGGTCGGCGCTGCGCGAGGATCCCGACTACATCCTGGTCGGCGAGTTGCGCGATCTGGAAACCATTCGCCTCGCGCTGACCGCGGCGGAAACCGGCCATTTGGTGTTTGCCACCGTGCATACCAGTTCGGCGGCGAAGACGATCGATCGCATCATCGACGTGTTCCCCGCAGGCGAGAAACCGATGGTGCGCTCGATGCTGTCCGAATCGCTGCGCGCGGTGGTCTCGCAGTCGCTGTTGAAAAAGGTCGGCGGTGGCCGCATCGCGGCGCACGAGATCATGGTCGGCATTCCGGCGATCCGCAACCTGATCCGCGAGGACAAGGTGGCGCAGATGTATTCGTCGATCCAGACCGGCCAGCAGTTCGGCATGCAGACGCTGGATCAGTGCCTGCAGGATCTGGTCAAGCGTGGCCTGGTGACCCGCCAGCAGGCATTCACGTACGCCAAGAACAAGGAAAGCTTCAAGTGATGTCAGGCTCGTCCCGATTCCCGCAACTCCATTCCCGATTCCCGGGGGCAACGCCATGAGCGACTTTGATTTCACCTCGTTCCTGAAACTGATGGTGCACAAGAAGGCTTCGGATCTGTTCATCACGGCCGGCGTGGCGCCGTCGATGAAGGTGCAGGGCCGTATCGTGCCGATCACGCAGAGCCCGCTCAGCGTGCAGCAGTCGCGCGACATGGTGCTCAACGTGATGACGCCAGGGCAGCGCGAGGAGTTCGAGAAAACTCACGAATGCCAGTTCGCGATCTCCGCGCAGGGCGTAGGCCGCTTCCGTGTGTCGTGCTTCTACCAGCGCAATTGCGTCGGCATGGTGCTGCGCCGGATCGAGTCGAAGATTCCTACGCCGGAGGAACTGAACCTGCCGCCGGTGATCAAGCAGCTGGCGATGACCAAGCGCGGCATCATCGTTTTCGTCGGTGCCACCGGTTCGGGCAAATCGACCTCGCTGGCGGCGATGGTCGGCTACCGCAACCAAAACTCGACCGGGCATATCATCACGATCGAGGATCCGATCGAATACGTGCACAAGCACGAGGGCTGCATCATCACCCAGCGCGAAGTCGGCATCGACACCGATAGCTGGGACAACGCGCTGAAGAACACCCTGCGCCAGGCGCCCGACGTGATCATGATCGGCGAAATCCGTACCCGCGAAGGTATGGATCACGCGATCGCGTTTGCCGAAACCGGCCATCTGGTGCTGTGCACGCTGCACGCCAACAACGCGAACCAGGCGATGGACCGCATCCTGCACTTCTTCCCGGAAGATCGCCGCCAGCAACTGCTGATGGATCTGTCGCTGAACTTGAAGGGCATAGTGGCGCAGATGCTGATCCCCACGCCGGACGGCAAGGCACGCCGGGTGGCGGTGGAAGTACTGCTGGGCACGCCGCTGGCGCAGGATTACATCCGTCAGGGCGAGATCCACAAGCTCAAGGAGCTGATGAAGGAGTCCACCCTGCTCGGCATGAAGACCTTCGATCAGGCACTGGTCGAGCTGTATCACGCCGGCGAGATCTCCTACGAGGACGCGCTGCGTTACGCCGACAGTTCCAACGAGGTGCGCCTGCGCATCAAGCTGGCGCAGGGTGGCGATGCACACACCTTGTCGCAGGGTCTGGACGGCGTGGAGCTGGAAGAAACCCGCGACTCGCAGAACTTCGGCGGCAGCAATCTGCTGAATCGCTGAGGGGTTCTCGCCTCAAGGAGAAACGAAGAAGGCGCCCGTAGGCGCCTTCTTCGTTTCTGCAAGGCCGAAGCGTTTACTTCAGGACGGTCTGGCTGGTGATCACCATGCCGCTGCTGCCGACCTGCATTTCGGCGTCGATGCTGTCGACGCGTTCGGCCTGGGATTTCATTGCGGCGAATTGCGCCTTCGAGCGTGCCACATTGGCGGCGGCCTGCGCGCTGGTTTCGTCGTTGTCGACGCCATTGATCGAGGGCTCATCGCTCTTGCTGATCGTGGCGGTCGCGGCGGCCAGGCTGTCGGCCTTCTGCTCCATCAGCCGCAGCCAGTTCATGTACATGGCGCCGGTCAAATGCATGCGGGTCATCTGACCGGCTTCACCGACCGGGTCCTTCAGCGTGTCGGCGAGCTTGGCGTCTTCGCCGGCACCGACGCCCAGCGCCAACGCCTTGGCGCCCATGGCCAGCCACCCCGGCTGCCCCAGCATGCTGCTCATGTCCTTGGGCAGCGGCAGTGGCTTGCCGTCACTGGCGAGTTTCAGCTCGGTCAGCGCCGGCACCATCATCTGACCCATCGCGAGCAGGCCGGCGGGATTGTTGGTGCCCAGTACGAGGCGTCCGCTGAATGTCGGCAGGCTGGAGTTCTCGCTGGACACCAGCGAATCCAGCGCGATGCGCAGGCCGAGCATGTCGCCGAACGGCGGAATCGCCGCCTTCTGCATGGCCGGGCCGAGCTTGGCAAAACTGTCGTTGAGATCGGTCAGCGTCGGGCAGGTGAACGGTTTGGCGGTCACGGCATCGGCCTGCGCCAGCCAGAATGTGCGCAAACTGGAAACCGGCAGCGCCAGACTCAGGTCGAACGGCGCGGTGCCGGCACTGCCCAGTCCGGGCAGTTCCACCTTGAGACCGGCGAACGCCTTGCTGATGTCGTCGGCCAGGTCAACGTCGAAGCGCACATCTTGATGTTTGGCATCGAGCCGGGTGTAGCCGAAGCTCAGTGCCGGTACGCGGGCGGCAATGCGTGCGGCATCGGTGGCGCAGCTGGGCGACGTCTGCAACTGATTTGCCACCGGCTCGCCGGTCTTGGCCGACTCGGCCTCGGCGTGTGCCTTGAGGATCGCGCCGATCAGGGGATCCTTGCCACTGACCGCCAGCGGCAGCGCGCGGGTCAGGTCCAGCTCACCGACCACCCATTTCTGGTAATTCTTGGTTTTGGCCAGCGCGATCAGGCGACCGTCGTCCTGCAGGTTCTTTTGCGGTCGATCGAGGCCCAGCGCCTGGCGTAGCAGTGGCGTGGACGCATCGGCGGGCAACAGCGCGGCGACCGCCTGCTTGTCGACCATCGCCAGGATCATCTCGGTACCCGACGCGGCGAACACGTATTTGCGGTAGCCCTGCTTGTCGATGTTGGCGAGATCGAGCTTCTTGCCGTAGGCGGTTTCCAGCCGGCTGATGAAACCCTCGAACGCTTTCGGGTCGCTCAACTGGAAACGCAGCACCGGTGCCAGGCCCAGTCCGTAAAGCGCGGAGTAGCCCTTGAGATTCAGCCCGGCACTTTGCGCGAAGGTCTCGACGGTCTTGCCGTTGAATTCGTCGCGCAGTGCGTGCAGCAGGCGGGCGCCATCGGGATCCTTTGCGGCCATGCGATCGGCCGTGGCATCGAGCTGGGCCATCTGTGCCGGCAACTGTGCATCGGCCTGGGCGAGCAGCGCCTTGCGCGTGCTGTCGTCGATGACGTCCAGATTGGCCACGACGTACGGCGTGTCAGCCGGTACGAAAGCCAGCGGAGCATCCTTGTCCTTGTGTCCGCAGGCTGCCAGCATGACGCCGGCAAAACCCAGCGCGACATATCGCGTCGTCGATCGCATGTTGATCCCCAGAAGTGGTGAATGGTGCACTGCACATTATGCTCGCTCGCGCATGGCTGCGCTGCGGCTGGCGGCGGGCAGATGCATTCAGGCCGGTGCCGCCGGGCGGCCATCGGCCGGGTGCGCCGGCTGTTGCTATGGGCTCAGCGGGCCAGTACTTCGTTGAGTACGGCCATGCGCACGAACACGCCATTGCCGACCTGTTCGAGGATGCGCGACTGTGCGCCGTCGGCGATATCCGAGGCGATCTCGATACCGCGGTTGATCGGGCCAGGGTGCATTACCAGGCAACCCTTGGCGGCCAGCGCCAGTCGGCGCCGATCCAGTCCGTAGTAGGTGAAGTACGCCGCTTCGTCCGGCAGGTCGAGCGAAGTCATGCGCTCCTTCTGCAGGCGCAGCATGATGACGGCATCGGCGCCCTCGATGGCCTGGTCGAAATCGGTGTAGTGACGACCTTGCGGCACTTCGTCCGTGGTCGGCATCAGTTCGGCTGGCCCGCACAGGCGAATTTCCTTCACCCCCAGCGTGCTCAGCGCGTGGATGTCCGAACGGGCTACCCTCGAATGCTTGATGTCGCCGCAGATCACCACGCAGAGGTTGTCGAAATCCGGCCGATGCTGGCGGATCGTCAGCGCATCCAGCAAGCCCTGGGTGGGATGCGCACGGTTGCCGTCGCCGGCGTTGATCACCGACACGCCGCTCATCGCATGGCGTACCAGTTCGTCCGGCGTGCCCGAGCGCTTGTGCCGCACGATGATCGCGTCCATGTGCATCGCTTCCAGCGTGTGCAGCGTGTCGAACAGCTCCTCGCCCTTGCTGGTGGAGGACAGTCCGATATCGAAGTTGATCACGTCCGCGCCGAGCCGCCGTGCGGCCAGTTCGAACGAGGTGCGGGTGCGTGTGGATGGCTCGAAGAACAGATTCAGCACGGTGCGCCCGGCCAGCACGTCGAGCTTGCGGGTGCCGTGTGCGCAGGCGTCGCGCAGGGATTCGGCGCGGTCGAGCAGGCGCTCGATCGTTTCGCGCGGCAGGTTTTCCAGGGTGGTCAGGTGGCGCAGGCGAGGGCTCATGGCGGCAGGTCTGAAGGTGGGAAAGAAGGTGATGCGTTCAGTGATTGCTAGTGTCGGCTTGTGATGGACCGACACCGCTCAGCCAGCGCTCGAGGATGACTGCGGCGGCCTCGGCGTCGATGCTGGCTGCATCGCGGCGACGCTTGAGTCCCACCGCGCGGGCGGCGGCAAAACGCTGCGCGGCTTCCTGCGAACTGTGGCGCTCATCGACGAAGACGACCGGCAGGCTGTAGCGCTGTTGCAGCTGGGCGGCAAACCGGCGCGCGCGGCGACTAGCAGGTTGCTCGGCACCATCGAGAGTCAGCGGCAGGCCGACCACCAGAGTGTCGGGCAACCATTCCTGGCGCAGCGCGTCGAGTCGGCTCCAGTCCGGGCCGTCATCTTTTACCGTGACGGTGGTCAGGGCCCGCGCGCTGGCGGTGAAGGTATTGCCGATGGCCACGCCGGTCAGTCGGCTGCCGACGTCGAAACCGAACACGCAGCTCATGCGTGGCCCGCGTAGCCGGACAACTGCCGCGGATCGACGCCGACCAGTCCGGCGGCGGCGCTCCAGCGCTCTTCCAGCGGGGTGTCGAACACCACCCGGCCGCAGGCTTCGGCGGTGAGCCAGGCGTTCGCCATCAGCTCCTGCTCCAGCTGGCCGGCGTCCCAGCCGGCGTAGCCGAGTACCATGATGGCCTGGCGCGGGCCTTCGCCGGCCGCCATCGCGACGAGGATGTCGCGCGAGGTGGTGACAGACCACTCGGTGTTGATGCGGTAGCTGGATTCCCAGTCGCCGGGTTCGCGGTGCAACACGAAACCGCGTTCCTGTTGCACCGGGCCGCCGATCAGCACCGGCGCGTCGGCCAGTTCGCTGTCCATGCATTCGAGCTTCATCTGCGCCAGCACGTCGCCGAGCCGGTACTCGGACAGCTGGTTCACCAGCAGGCCGACCGCACCATCCTCATCATGCTGGCACAGCAATGCCACGCCGCGGGAGAACGGCGGATCGGCCAGGTTAGGCATGGCGATCAGGAAGTGTCCGGTGAGGGTCGATGGCTGCACGGCGGTCATCTGCACATTGTATGCGCAGTGCCGGATGCGTGCGGGGTCTCAACGTGTCTGCAGCACGTTGTCCGGCTGAAACTGCCAGCTACGGGTGATGTTGAGTTCGTCCACCCGCTCCGCGCTGGCGGGGGCGGGCGGAAACGGCGCGGCCAGCCGCACGATGCGCTCCGCGGCGTTGTCCAGCACCGTGCTGCCGGAGCTCTGGATCACCGCGATGCTCTTGATGCCGCCGTCGAGGTTGAGTACCACCGTGAGCAGCACGTCGCCGTGCAGCCCGCGGCGACGTGCCTCTTCCGGATAATTCAGGTTGCCGACGCGTTCGACCCGGTCGGACCAGTTGCGCATGTAGGCGGCGTACGCGTATTCGCGGGTATTCGCTGTCAGGTATTTGACCTTCGGCCGCTTGGCGTAATCCACCTTCTTCTTGTGCAGTTCGGCGGCCAGCTGGGCGATCGCCTGCTGGCGCTTCAATTCGGCTGCGGTGGGGGTCTGATCCTGCGGATCGATCTGCGTCTGTGCGGAATCGCTGGTCACGCTGAAGTCGGTGGCGCCGCTGGTGGTGACCATCCGGGTTGGCGTGGCTTCGCGCGGCTGCGGCGTGGTGGCCTCGACCGGTTGCGCGGCGATGCCCGGGTCCGGCTTGGGCAGTGCGCCGGAAAACATCTCGGACGGTCGTGCGGCATGCTCGCTCTGGCCACCGCCGCTGTTGTTGGCCTGGGCCAGGAAGTCCGCCTTGTCCGGCGCCTGCTGGTTCGCCACGTTGACCAGGGTTACGTCGAGCGTGGGCAGGCTGGAGCTGGGTTTCACGAAATGGAAGGTGATCCCCAGCAGCAGCACGCCATGCACCAGTAACGAGAACAGCAAGGTGGCGCCGATGGGGTTGGGTGCGGCAGGGACGGTTGCTGTATTGCTCACGCGGTACGCTTTCCGATGACGTGCTGCTCGATGACGTCGAACAGCTGACCGGCAATGTTAAGCCCGAACTGCGCATCCAGTTCACGCACGCAGGTCGGGGATGTGACGTTGATCTCGGTCAGGTAGTCGCCGATCACATCCAGTCCGACAAACAGCAGGCCGCGCCGACGCAGTTCCGGCGCCACCTGGGCCACAATCCAGCGGTCGCGATCGGATAACGGCACGCCTTCACCGCGGCCGCCGGCCGCAAGATTGCCGCGGAATTCGTCGCCTTGCGGGATGCGCGCCAGGGCGTACGGCACTGGTTCGCCGTCGATTACCAGGATCCGCTTGTCGCCGGCGGTGATTTCCGGGATGTATTTCTGCGCGATCGTGAATTGCCTTCCCTCGCCGTGGGTGCCGCCGCCGAGCAGGGTCTCCAGCATCGAGTTGAGGTTGCTGTCGCCGGCGCGCGCCCGGAAGATGCCGCGTCCGCCCATGCCGTCCAGCGGCTTCAGCACCACTTCGCCGTGTTCGGCAGTGAACCGGCGCAGTTCGCCCGCATCGCGCGAAACCAGGGTCGGCGCGATGCATTGCGGGAAGGCCAGCGCAAACAGCTTCTCGTTGCAATCGCGCAGCGACTCCGGATCGTTGATCACGGCCACGCCGCCGCGCTGGGCCGCTTCCAGCACCATGGTGTCGTAGATGAATTGGGCGTCGACCGGAGGATCCTTGCGCATCAGGACCACGTCGAGCTCGCGCAAATCACGCCACTGCGCCGGTCCCAACGTGTACCACTGTTTTGGGTCTTCACGCACGCTGAGCGGGGCGATCCGCGCCCAGGGCGCGCCATCGCGCAGCGCCAGATCGCCCTGTTCGAAGTAATGCAGCGAATGGCCGCGCCGTTGCGCCTCCAGCAGCATCGCAAAGCTGGTGTCCTTGGCCATCTTGATCGCGCCGATGGGGTCCATCAGCACGCCGACCGAAAGGGTCATCGTGGGTTCTCCGTTGGTGGCCTGATCCGCACTTCTGTGCGGGCAGGCGTGGATGGTCAGGTGGCTATACTAAGCGGATGGTCGCCGAGGCCCTCCATCGCGGCAAGCCTGACATGATCCGCAACTGTCGCCCGTGGCCAGATGGTGCCAATATGGGTCACCTCGCGCAGTCGACAGACAGCGCCGGTGATTATTGCTTGACAGTCTCGGCGGGCAGGCAGTAAACAACAAAGCCTCAGGTGGCCGCTGCAGAGCGGGAATCGGGTGGTTTGTTCTCGACATTTTTTTAGATGCGCATCATGCGGCATGGCTGTTGCATGTCTTGGTGCCTATCCTGAGCCCGGGGCGGGTCGCAGGGGGAGTAAGTGAATTTGAACGTGAGTGCTAATGAATTGGCTGGTCTCAAGGTCATGGTGATTGATGACTCGAAGACCATCCGCCGCACAGCTGAAACTCTGCTGAAAAAAGAGGGTTGCGAAGTGTTGACCGCAGTCGACGGGTTCGAGGCGCTGGCCAAGATCTCCGACCAGAAGCCGGCCATCATCTTTGTCGATATCATGATGCCGCGGCTGGATGGTTATCAGACCTGCGCCTTGATCAAGAACAATCCGCAGTTCCGCGCCACGCCGGTGATCATGCTGAGTTCGAAGGACGGCCTTTTCGACAAGGCGCGTGGCCGCATCGTGGGTGCCGAGCAGTATCTGACCAAGCCGTTCACGCGGGACGAGCTGCTTGGTGCCATTCATCGCCATGTCAGCACGGTGTCGAACCGCTGACTGCAGATTCTGAGGGGGACCTGTGGCCACTATTCTCATCATCGACGACTCGCCGACCGACGTGCGCGTATTCACCACGCTGCTCGAACGGGCTGGCCATCAGGTCGTCGCTGTCAGCACCGCCGAGGAAGGCATCGAGCGCGTCCGCGCCGAGCTGCCGGCCTTGGTCATCATGGACGTGATCATGCCCGGCATGAATGGCTTCCAGGCGACGCGCACGCTGACCCGTGACCCGGTCACGGCGGCGGTGCCGATCGTGATGATCACCACCAAATCGATGGAAACCGACCGCGTCTGGGGTCTGCGTCAGGGTGCCCGCGCGTTCATCACCAAGCCGGTGAACGAAAAAGAATTGCTGGCCTGTATCAACGAATTGTTGTCGAGCCCGACATGAACCAGTCCGTCAACCGTACCCCGTTCGAAATCCTGGCTCGCTACGAGCGGCTGTCGCTGGCGCATGCCTCCGACACGCAGGACAGGCTGGAGGCGCCCGGATTGTGGCGAGGCATCGGTTTTCGTGTCGGTTCGCGCTTGCTGGTCAGTGGCATCGACGAAATCAACGAACTGCTGGCGGTGCCGGTGCTCACCCCGGTGCCCGGCACTCAGCCGTGGCTGCTTGGTGTCGCCAACGTGCGTGGCAACCTGGTGCCGGTGATCGATTTCGCCCGTTTCCTGTTTGGCGAACGTACGCAGCATTCCGATCGCACCCGCCTGCTGGTGGTGCGTCAGGGTGGCGGCAGCGTGGCGCTGCTGGTGGATGAGGTGTTTGGCCAGCGCACGGTGGACGAGGAGCAGCGCCGCGAGGCCGGGCGCGAAGACGATCCGCGTCTCACCCGATTTGCCGAGAGCCGGGTGGGCGAACAGCAATTGGCGGTTTTCAGCATGAATCGGCTGGTGCGTGCACCGGATTTCCGGCAGGCCGCGGCCTGACATCAGGCCGGCGGCAGTTATATGAAGGGCCGGTGCCCGTTCGGGCCGGAAACTTGGGGCAATCATTCCCTGGCCAGTACCCGCTCTGCGGGGCCGGCAACGAACACGTTAGACGGATGAGGTGAACATGAGCACTACAGGGGGCGTCAGCAAGGAACGCGGTTACACCACCGCACTTATTGTCCTGCTGCTGATTGCGATCGCTTTGGCGGCGTTCGATTTCTGGCGGCTCAACATCAAGAACGATGAGGATCGCCAGGCCATCGCGCTGACCACGCAGATCCAGGTGCTGTCGCAGCAGACGGCGAAATTCGCGCTGGAATCGGCGGGCGGCAACACCGACTCCTTCAAGGAGCTCGAAAGCACCCGCAACTCCATCGATTCGGCGGTGAAGCGGCTGAACAAGGGTGATTCCGCCAGCGGCATGCAGGCCTATGCCGACAACAACGCCTCGCTCGCCGGTCGCGCGGTGAGCGCGCTGAATGATTCCTGGAAGCAGCTCGACGCCGACATCGGCAAAATCCTCTCCAACAAGGCGGTTGTGCTGGATTCCGGACAGCGTGCCAGCACGTTGTCGCAGCAGATGCCCTTGCTCAACTCGAGCATGGAACAGGTCGTAAACATCCTGCAGCAGCGCAACGGCAGTTCCGAGCAGATGCTGGGCACCTCCCGCCAGATGCTGTCCGCTGACCGAATCATCCGTCGCGTGCAGGAAATCTTGCAGGGTGGCGACAATGCGCAGTCGGCGGCCGACGGCCTGTCCCGCGATGCGCAGTTGTACGGCAATGTGCTGAAGGGCCTGATCCAGGGCAGCGCCGACAGCGGCGTGAAACCGATCGGCGACGCGAATGCGCGCAAGATCCTCACCGACATGGATGCCAACTGGGGCAAGCTGACCGATCCGGTCGCCAAGCTGGTTGCCGCCGCCAGCAACATCGCCGACGTGAAACACGCGGGCAACCAGGCCTCGCTGGATTCGCAGACCGTGCTGTTGCGCGCGAACGACCTGTCCGAGCAGATCGGCAAGCTGCCGTTGCGTCGGCTGTTCCCGAACGTGTGGTGGGGTCTGCTCGGCGCTATCGCCGCGGTGGCCTTCGCACTGATGCTGGTCGTTACCCTCGTCACTGAACAGCGTCGCCGCTTCGCCAGCAGTACCGAGCTGAACCAGCGCAACCAGGAGGCGATCATGCGCCTGCTGGACGAAATGGGTTCGCTAGCCGAAGGCGACCTGACCGTCAAGACCACGGTGTCGGAGGACATCACCGGCGCGATTGCCGACTCGGTGAACTACGCCATCGACGAGCTGCGTTCACTGGTGACCACCATCAACGAGACCTCCGAGCAGGTGTCGTCGTCGGCGCAGGAAACCCAGACTACCGCACGCCACCTGGCGGACGCGGCGGAGCAGCAGGCTCAGCAGATCAGCTCGGCGACCTCGGCGATCAACCAGATCGTGAGCTCGATGGACATCGTGTCGAAGGATTCCGCCGAGTCGGCCGACGTGGCAGAGCGCTCGGTGAAGATCGCCTCGCACGGCGCCGAAGTGGTGCGCGAGACAATCTCCGGCATGGACTCGATCCGCGACCAGATCCAGGAAACCTCCAAGCGCATCAAGCGCCTTGGTGAATCCTCGCAGGAGATCGGCTCGATCGTGGAACTGATCAACGACATCGCCGAACAGACCAACATCCTCGCCTTGAACGCGGCGATCCAGGCGGCTTCGGCCGGCGAGGCGGGTCGAGGCTTCGCGGTGGTGGCGGACGAAGTGCAGCGACTGGCCGAACGTTCGACCAGCGCGACCAAGCGAATCGAGACGCTGGTGCAGACGATTCAGTCCGATACCAACGAAGCGGTGAACTCGATGGAGCAGACCACCGCCGAGGTGGTCGCCGGTGCACGCAAGGCGGAGGACGCCGGCAGCGCACTGGGCGACATCGAGCGCGTCTCGCACGATCTTTCGTCGCTGATTCAGAACATCTCCACCGCGGCGCGTCAGCAGTCCGCGGCGGCGACCGATATTTCGCACTCGATGAACGCGATTCAGGAAATTACCTCGCAGACCTCGCAGGGCGCGAGTCAGACGGCCGACTCGATCGGTACGCTGGCACAGCTGGCGAGCGATTTGCGTCGCTCGGTGGCGCATTTCAAGCTGCCGGGTTGATATCGGCCGGGCCGATGATTGAGACAAGCACAAGACAGGGGGCAGTCTCGTTGGTTGCAGGATGTTTGCATTGTGCAACCGCTGAGAGAGGCGCATGAGACTTCAAGACCACATCGATTTCACCACACTGCAGTGGGTCAAGCCGGAGCTCGACGACACCTTGTCGATCGCCCGCGAGGCACTGGAGTCCTACGTCGACAATCCAGGCAAGCGCGACTTCATGCGCACCTGTGCGGATCATCTGCATCAGGTGCATGGCACCTTGAAGATGGTCGAGCTGTATGGCGCGGCGATGGTGACCGCGGAGATGGAGGCGCTTGCCATCGCGCTGCTCGAAGATCGCATCACCTATCGCGAGGAAGCCTATGCCGCGTTGATGCGCGGCCTGATGCAGTTGCCCGATTATCTCGAGCGGCTGTCCAGCGGCCATCGCGACGTGCCGGTGGTGCTGCTGCCGCTGCTCAATGACCTGCGCGCCAGCCGCGAGCAGGAGCCATTGACCGAGTCGGCGATGTTTCATCCCAACCTCGACGCGTTCCTGCCGGAGCAGGCGCCTGCCGCCATGAGCGAAGCGTATGCCGATGCGCATCGCGGCGAGCTGGTGGATCTGCGCCTGCGCTTCCAGCAGCAGTTGCTCGGCTGGTTCCGTGGGCAGAGTGCCGCGCAGCAGTTGATTGGCATGCGCAAGACCCTGCTGGCGATCACTGCGCGCTGCTATCACGTGCATGGCCGGCGCCTGTGGTGGATCGCTGCTGGTGTGCTGGAAGGTCTCGAACAAGGCTCGCTCAAGGGCCACGCCAGCGAAGTGCGCCAGTTGATCGGCAGGGTCGATCGCAACATCCGCTTGCTGATCGAGCAGGGTGAGGACAGCCTGCGCGGCGGCGATGCAGATGACGTGGCCTGCCAGCTGCTTTACATCGTGGCCCAGGCCAAGCAGCTCAGCCCGCAGATGGAATTGTTGCGCACCACCTACGCGCTCGACAGCCTGTTGCCTGATGCCGGCGAACTGGAACATGCCCGCGGTTCGATGGCCGGGCATAATCGCGCGCTGCTCGATTCGGTGTCGCGCGCGCTGAAAGATGACCTGTTGCGCGTCAAGGAAGCGCTGGATCTGTTCCTGCGTCAGCAGGACGGCGATCCGGCACAACTGGCGGCGCAAGGTGAAGTGCTCGAACGCGTCGGCGATACGCTGGGGATGCTGGCGCTGGCGGTGCCACGTCGGGTGGTCAGCGAGCAGCGGCGGGTGATCGACGAGATCGCCAATCGCATGCGCGCAGCGGATGAAGAGACCCTGCTCGATGTGGCCGGTGCCCTGCTGTACGTCGAGGCGTCGCTGGACGATCACATCGAAAGCCTGGGTTCCGAGGATGAGCCGGGTACCGGCGATGCCATGCACGGGTTGCCGCGCAGCGAGGCGCTGGGCGTCGTCACCACCTTGATGCAGGAGGCGATCGGCAATACCGGCCGGGTCAAGGATGCGATCGTCGCGTTCGTCGAGTCCGGCTGGGAACACGACCGTCTGGCCGGCGCGCCGCCGCTGATGGATGAAGTTGCCGGTGCCATGCGCATGCTGTCGTCGCCGCGCCCGGCTGATCTGGCCCAGGGCGTCGGTCGTTTCATCGGTCATGAATTGCTGGATGATCGTCGCGTGCCCAGCGGTACGCAGATGGATCACTTGGCCGATGCGCTGGCGGCACTGGAGTATTACCTCGAAGCCGCGCGCGAACACCGCGGCGGTCTGGAGCACATCCTCGACGTGGCCGAGCACAGCCTTGGCCTGCTCGGCTACTGGCCACTGCCATCTGCGCGTGCAGTGTCCGCGGTGGTGGCCGCACCTGAAGCGGAAGTTCATGCCGGTTGGGGGATCGAGCACGAGCAACACCCGGAGCTGTCCGAGTCCGTCAGCTTGCTGCCGGGCAACGACCTGGGGCACTTGTTCATTGGTGAAACCGAACCGCATGTTACGCCCGCCCACGACCTGGATGGATTGCGGCTGGCACAGACCGAAGCGACCACGCCAGCCATGTTGGAGGGCCACGTGCCAGATCAACTGGATGGTGACTGGGTCGAGATCGAGGAAGAGGTCTTCGAGCAGGCGCCGGTGCGCGATGCACTGGCGGCGAACACCCGCTTCAACGCCAATGCGGAAGGTATCGACGACGATATCCGCGAGATCTTCCTGGAAGAAATGCAGGAAGAAATCGACAACCTGCGTAGTGCCGAGAAGGTGTGGCTGGTCGACCCGACCCAGACCTCGCCGCTGGTCAGCATCCGCCGCTCGTTCCACACGCTGAAGGGTTCGGGACGATTGGTGGGGGCCGGCGTGCTGGGTGAGTTCGCGTGGAAATTGGAGGACATGCTCAACCGCGTGCTCGACAACACGATCGAACCGAACGAGAACGTGCAAGCGCTGATACGGCACGCGATCGATGTGCTGCCGCAACTGCTGGCAGCGCTCAAAGGCGAGGGCGCGCCGGATGCACCGCTCAGCGCAATCATGCATACCGCCGAGCAGCTGGCCGCCGGCAACCACGCACGTCTGGAAGATCACGCGCCGCAGGCCATGGAAACGGTGCGCCGCGTCGTGCGTCGACGCGTACCGCGCCTGGATGCCGTAGCGGAGACCGTTCCGGAAGCGGGTGTAACCGATGCGCATACGGCCATGGCCGGGCACGCACCGGTTGAGGCCGAGCACGCGATCGCGATGCCGGCGATGCCGCCGGTGGATCCGGTCTTGCTGGAGATCCTGCGCAGCGAAGTCGCGCAATACCTGCAGACCATCCGCGCCGCCATCCAGCGCAGCAAGAACGAATTGCCGATCAGCGAAGAGTTGTTGCGCGCCGTGCACACCCTGCATGGTGCGATCGCGATGGTCGACATTCCGCTGCTGACGCAGTTGCTGTCGCCGCTGGAAGGGTTGTTCAAGCGTCTGCGTGCGGCCAATCTGCCGCTGTCCTCCGATGGTGTGCACCTGCTCGGCCAGTCGGTCGACGTGGTCGATCATGTGATGGGTCAGTTCGATGTCGCCGAGCCGCAGCTGCCCAACGCGGATGCGCTCACCGCACAGATCATCGAGATGCGTGACCACTACCCCGAGTCGCAAGTGGCGCACGTGGTATACGAGCCACACGTCGATGAGGCGGAGCCCGCGGAAACCGCCGTCACGTCGAGTGATGCCGATGATGCCGACGAAGAGGATGTGGCCGCCTCGCTTGACGCCAGCATGCTCAAGGCCACCGCCGTCCCGGCGCATGAGCCATCCGCCGAGCCGTTGTCCGATGCAAGCCAGCCGGTGGAGGTCCATCCGGAAGATGCACATCATGCCGAGGTGGCGGCTGCACTGGTAGCCGCACTGGGTGCATTTGAACCCGCAGAGGCCAGTGCCGCGCGTGCAGCTGAAGAGCAGCAAGCCGCCGCTGAAAAATTGGCCGCCGAGCGCGCCGCCGCGGAGCAGGCTGCTGCCGAGAAGCTGGCTGTCGAGCACGCTGCTGCGGAGCAGGCTGCTGCCGAGAAGTTGGCTGCCGAGCATGCCGCTGCGGAGCAGGCTGCTGCCGAGAAATTGGCCGCCGAGCAGGCCGCCGCGGAGCAGGCTGCTGCCGAGAAGTTGGCTGCCGAGCATGCCGCCGGGGAGCAGGCTGCTGCCGAGAAATTGGCCGCCGAGCACGCCGCCGCGGAGCAGGTTATCGCCGAGAGGCTGGCTGCCGAGCATGCCGCTGCGGAGCGGGCTGTCGTCGAGAAGCTGGCCGCCGAGCACGCCGCCGCCGCACAGGCTGCCAGCGAGAAACTGGCGACCGAGCATGCTGTTGCCCATGACGAGGTGGATGAAGTCGATACGGACGCAGCGCAAGGGCCCGTCTATGCCTTTGCGGGTGCCGGCCATATCGATGCCGATCTGCTGGAAGTATTTATCGACGAGGCACGCGAGATCCTCGATCACGCCGACGGTGTGCTGGCGCAATGGCATGCCGAGCCGACCCAGTTGTCCCATGTAGCCGAGCTGCAGCGCGATCTGCATACGCTCAAGGGCGGCGCGCGGATTGCCGGACTGGTGTCGGTGGGCGATCTCTCCCATGCGATCGAGACCTTGCTCGAAAAACCGATCCGCGATACGGCAAGAACCGGCACGCTGATCACGGCGATGGAGGCGAGCTTCGACCAGCTGCACTCGCTGGTGCAGCAGATATCGCAGGGCCAGACGCCAGATTATCCGCAGACCACGATCGATCATCTGCTGGCGCTGGCCGGCGAGACGACCTTGGCCGACGACGCCATGCTGGCCGCGGTGGCCATGCCGACGCCGGCGGCGCTCGCCGCCCCGGTGCAGGCCACGCCGCTGCCGGCGGCGTCCGCATCGGTCAATGCTCTCGATCTGCCCGAACTGCTGCCGGAGATGGAGGAGGAAGTACGCTCCTCGCAGGAACAGATCCGCGTTCGCGCCGATCTGCTCGACAGCCTGGTCAACCATGCCGGTGAAGTGGCGATCTACCGTTCGCGACTGGAGCAGCAGGTTGCCGGCTATCGCTTCAACCTGGTCGAGCTGGAACAGACCGTGGCACGTCTGCGCAGCCAGTTGCGCATGCTGGAAATCGAGACCGAGGCGCAGATCATCGCACGCTTCCAGCGCGAGCATCGTGAAGCAGGCTTGACCGCGTTCGATCCGCTCGAGCTCGATCGCTACTCGCAGCTTCAGCAGTATTCGCGTGCACTGGCCGAGTCGGTATCCGATCTGGTGTCCATCCAGAACATGCTGGACGAGCTGACCCGTCAGGCCGAGACGCTGCTGATCCAGCAGTCGCGGGTCAGTACCGAACTGCAGGACGGTCTGCTGCGCACGCGCATGCTGCCGTTCGACACGATGGTGCCGAACTTGCGCCGCACCCTGCGCCAGGCGGCGCAGGAGCAGAACAAGCACGCCCAGCTCTATGTGGACGGCGCGCACGGCGAAATGGATCGCAACCTGCTCGACCGTATCAAGGCACCGTTCGAACACATGCTGCGCAACGCGATCGCACACGGCATCGAAACTCCGGCGGAGCGTCGCAATGCCGGCAAGCCGGGCGAGGGCTCGGTGCACATCCAGGTGGCGCGCGAAGCCACCGAGGTGGTGATTCGGGTCAGCGACGATGGTCGCGGACTGAACCGGGAGGCGATCCGCAAGCGCGGCATCGAGCGCGGACTGCTGCGTGCCGAAACCAAACCGACCGACAACCAGCTGCTCTCGCTGATCACCCAACCGGGCTTCTCCACCGCCAGCAAGGTCACCCAGCTGGCCGGCCGCGGCGTCGGCATGGACGTGGTGGCGAACGAGATCAAGCAGCTCGGCGGTTCGCTGTCGATCGAGTCGGACGAAGGCAAGGGCACTGCCTTCGTGCTCCGTCTGCCATTCACCCTCGCGGTGACCCAGGCCATCCTGGTGCGCATCGGCGAGGCGACGTTTGCCATCCCGATGACCTCGGTACAGGGTGTGGCGCGGGTCAATCCGGACGAACTGGCTGCGCTGCTGGCCGAAGACGAACCGTCATTCCGCTACGGCCATGAGGAATATGGCATCCATGATCTCGCCGAGTTGCTGGGCTTGCCGCCGGGCGTGCCGGCCGAAGACGAGCAGCAACCGCTGCTGCTGACCCGCGCGGGCGATCTGCGTGCGGCGATTCGCATCGATGCGGTGCTCGGTTCGCGCGAGATCGTGGTCAAGTCGGTCGGCCCGCAAATCAGTTCGGTGCCCGGCCTGCTCGGTGCAACGATCATGGGCGACGGCTCGGTGCTGATCATTCTGGATCTGGCGCCGCTGGTCCGCCACGGCATCATCCGCCGCGATCAGCGTCTGTCCGAAGGTCTCAGCGCGGTGCAGACACCGGTTATCGAGGAAGTGCTGGTACGGCCGCTGGTGATGGTGGTGGACGACTCGATCACCATGCGCAAAGTCACCAGTCGCGTGCTGGAGCGTAACGAATACGAGGTCAGTACGGCCAAGGACGGTGTCGATGCGCTGGAGAAACTGCACGAGCGCGTGCCGGATCTTATGCTGCTCGATATCGAGATGCCGCGCATGGACGGCTATGAACTGGCCACCCACATGAAGGCCGATCCGCGCTGGCGCGACGTGCCGATCATCATGATCACCTCGCGCAGCGGCGACAAACATCGCCAGCGGGCCTTCGACATCGGTGTCGATCGCTACCTTGGCAAGCCGTATCAGGAAGCCGAGCTGCTGGTGCAGATCAGCGAAGTGTTGGAGCAGCATGCGGTGGAGCCGATTCATGACTGATACGGCACCGTCAGTCGCCCTGCTGTTCGACGACACGGAACTGGTTGGTCAGTTGCGCGAGGCGCTGCATGAACGCGGCGCGCGGATTGTCCACGAAGGCGGCGTGTCCAGCCTCAGCCGCGTCTTGTTGCAGCAGGTGGGTGCCGATGTGCTGGTGGTCAATCTGGACGACAGTGCCGACGACGCGCTCGATCAGCTGTACGAGGTGATCGACGGCGATCGGCCGCGGGTAGTCTTCAACGATGCGCAAGCCAGCCGCGCGCTGGTCGGTTGGGATCGCGCACGCTGGGCGCGTCATCTGGCGGTCAAGGTAATGGCGGCTGGCGATGTCGATCCGCCGCGTCCCGAAGATGCCCGTGGCGTCGAAACGTCGTCCGCTGCTCCGGTGGAGACAATGCTGGTGGCAATCCAGCCGATGGCAATCACGGAAACGGCAGCGCCAGTCGCATCGCTGATCGAGCCGAGTGCGGAATCTACGTTGTTGGAGCAGGCGCCGCCGAGATCAGAGTCGGAGCTGGAACCCCATTTCCTAGTACACAACGATCTGGATCAGCACGAACAGATCGCCACGGCGGAATCGGAAAATCTGGCGGCAGAGCTGGAGGCCTTGCTGGCTTCTGGCGCGCTGCCTGCCGACGATGAGGACGAATCCGGCACGGGTCTGCGCTATCTCGATGACGAGGAGTTGCCGCCATTGCATGACGGAAATTTCGGTGCGCCGGTGACCACGCATGAACACGCTTCGGCCGTTCACGTCGCCTCGCCGCAGGTCGGCATCCATGAACAACCGGCCGACGAATTCCTGCCCGACGTGACGCCGGCGGCGTTCAGGACCGATCACCTGCAGCTGTCGTCGCTGACCGATTCATCGATCACCACGATACCTGCCATGGCGGCGGAGCCCGTTCTGGCCGGCCACGCCGCGTCCGTGCGTGCTCCCGAAGGCTGGGCGCTGCTGGATGACGATGTTGCGCCGACCGCGCCTGCTGCTGTCGAAAAGCCGGATGCCGCAACGTTCGGCATCGAAAAATTGAGCGCCGCCGACTTTCTTGCGCCGGATGTCGAGCCGACCGCGCCCGATGTCGAGGCGGTGATGAGTCTCGAACTGGTATCGATGGAAGAGGCAATCGCGCCGCAGGCCTACGTACATGAGCACGAGATGCTGCTGGACGATCTCGGCGCCGCGTTGAGCCGCATCGTGTTGCTCGGTGCGGCAGTCAGCGGTATCGACTCCGTGTGCACCTTCCTGGCTGCATTGCCGACGCACACGCGGTTGACCTTTCTGCTGACCCAGCATCTGGGTGAACAGTCGGAGGCGGCGCTGGTGGAGAAATTTGCCGCGCATTGTGCGTTGCCAGTGCGGTTGGCCGGTCAGGGCAGTCGCGCCGGGCTGGGCGAAGTGCTGGTGGTGCCGGCAGGGCGGCAAGTACGGGTGCGCCGCGATGGCAGCATCGAGTTGCTGGCGAACGGTACGGATGCGGCACGGGATCCGTCGATCGACGCCAGCCTGACCATGGCGGCCAATGCGTTCGGCCGTGATGCGTTGGCGATCGTGTTCGCCGGACGCGGCAACGACGCCGTCGCGGGCGCGCAGGCGATCCATGATCGCGGCGGCCAGGTCTGGGTAGAGTCGTCGTCCGGAGAACATTTTGCCGACATGGTCAGCGGAATATTCGCCGAACGACTGGTCAGTTTCTCCGGTACGCCGTCCGAGCTGGCGGCGCACCTGATCGAGGTGTTTCCATGAGTGATCCGCTGCCGCGTGAAATCCGCTGCGTCCTGGTGCCAGTCGGCAACCTGCGTCTGCTGTTGCCCAATGCCACCATCGCCGAAGTGGTCACCCAGAGCAAACCCGAGCCGGTGGCCAACGCCCCGGACTGGTTGCTGGGCCGCATCGCTTGGCGCGGCTGGCGCGTGCCGCTAGTGTCGTTCACGAAACTGACTGGCACCGAGGAGGGCGACGCCGAGCTGAGCGTGCGCGTGGCCGTGCTCAAGGCGCTCGGCGGCAATCCGAAACTGCCGTTCATTGCCGTGTTGACCCAGGGCTTTCCGCGCCTGACAACATTGAATGCCGAGCTGATCATTCCCACCCACGACGGCAGCGTGTTGCCGCCGGGTGTACGTGCCCACGTGCTGGTGCGTGATGACGTGGCGATGATCCCCGACCTGGAATGGATCGAGGCCGAGTTGCTCGGCTTGCTCAGTGACGCCGAACTGTCCGGACCGGCCGACTCGGATGAGTCCGTCGAGTTACCCGAATCCTCCAACGCGGAAGACTGAGACACGCCGGGACTGGTGACGAACTAGCCGTCGCCGTGCAAGGCCTGCAGCGCCGCCAGCGCTGCCAGTCCGGCCGTTTCCGTGCGCAGGATGCGTGGCCCCAACCGCAGGCCGTTGAAGCCGGCGGCGGTCAAGGCACTGATATCGCGCTCACCCAGCCCCCCTTCCGGGCCGACCACCAGCAGGCCGCCGACGGCCGTGAAACGCAACTCGCGGGATGAACGGGTGGCTTCCGGCAACAGCGCAAGCCGCAATGCATCGTCCTCAACCAGGCCGTCCAGCCATGCCGACAGCGACAGCGCCGGGGTGATCTCGGGCAGGCGTGCGCGACCGCTCTGTTCGCACGCGCTGGCGGCGACGGCACGCCAGTGTGCCAGCCGCTTTTCCGCACGCGCGCTGTCCAGCTTCACTTCCGAGCGTTCGGTCAGCAGCGGCACGATGCGCACGACGCCCAGCTCGGTCGCCTTCTGCACGATCAGATCCATCTTTTCGCCGCGCGCCACGCCTTGTGCCAGGGTCAGCGGCAGGGGCGATTCGTTGTGCAGCAGCTGTCTCGACTCGATTCGCACGATGACCTCGCGCTTGCCCACCGCAACGATGCTGGCCGGGTAGTCGCAGCCGTCGCCGTTGAACAGGGTCAGCGGATCGCCAGCCGCCAGCCGCAGCACGCGGGCGACATGCTCGCCGGCCTGCGCTGGCAACGACAGTTCGCTGCCCGGGTTGAGCGGCAGATCGGCATGAATACGGATAGTGCGCATGAGGTTCGTGTTTCCGCAGGGTCGGTGAAATCAGCCGGTCACGGCGCGTTCGATGCCGGCGATCGCGGTGTCGACCAGCAAGTCGATCTCCGCCTCAGTGACCACGTACGGCGGCATGAAATACACCACGTTGCCAAGCGGACGCAGCAGCACGCCTTGCTGCAGACCATGCAAGTAGACGCGCAGGCCGCGCCGCTCATCCGCCGGAAACGCGCGTCGGCTGGCCTTGTCGGCGACCAGTTCGATCGCCGCGATCATGCCGGTCTGGCGCACGTCGGCGACATGTGGATGCTCACGCAGTGGTTCCAGACGTCGGGCCAGATGCAGGGCCAGCTGGCGATTGCGTTCCAGCACCGGCTCGTCACGGAAGATCGCCAGCGTTTCCAGCGCCACGCGGCAGGCCAGCGGGTTGCCGGTGTAGCTGTGCGAATGCAGGAACGCCTTGCCGGCGTTGTATTCGGCGTAGAACGCCTCGTAGATACGGTCGGTGGTGAGCACCGCCGACAACGGCAGGAAACCGCCAGTGAGACCTTTCGACAGGCACATGAAATCCGGCGTGACGTCGGCCTGCTCGCAGGCGAACAAGCTGCCGCTGCGGCCGAAGCCCACCGCGATCTCGTCGGCGATGAAGTGCACCGCGAACTCATCGCACAACGCACGCAGGCCGGTGAGGTAGCTCGGGTGGTACATCCGCATGCCGCCGGCGCACTGCACCAGCGGCTCGACGATCACCGCGCAGGTTTCATGTGCATGTTGTTCGAGCAGGGCACGCAGTTCGCCGAGGCGGCGTATGGCCGTCTGTTCGGGCGATTCGCCCGGCGCGCCCTCATAGGTGTCTGGTGAAGGCGCCAGAAACGGCGTCAGCAGCAGCGGCGCATACGTCTTGCGGTACAGCGCCACATCGCTGACCGACAGCGCGCCCAGTGTCTCGCCGTGATAGCTGCCGGTCAGCGCGATAAAGCGGGTCTTCTCGCCGTGACCCTGATTGAGCCAGTAATGAAAGCTCATCTTCAGCGCTACCTCGATCGCCGCCGAGCCATTGTCGGCGTAGAACACGCGATCGAGTCCGGGCGGCGTGATCCGCACCAGTTCCTCGGCCAGCTCGATCGCCGGCTGATGGGTGAATCCGGCGAAGATCACATGTTCCAGCGTGCGTGCCTGCTCGGCCAGCGCGGCGGCGATGCGCGGATTGGCGTGGCCGAACAGGTTGGTCCACCACGAGCTGATGCCGTCCAGGTAGCGGCGACCGTCGGCGTCGATTAGCCACGCGCCGTCGCCGCGCACGATCGGCACCATCGGCACGCCGCCAACACCGCTGATGCCGTGGTCGTGCATCTGCGTGCAGGGATGCCACAGGTGTTTCAGGTCGCGCGCGGCGAGCGCGGCGTTGCTGCTTGCGGGGTTGCTCATCCGGCTATCATCGGCGTTGCGCGATGGGCGCTCAAGCCCGCGCGCACATCATCTCGGAAATCGACGCTTGAAGTATCTGCGAAAATGCCTGATCGGTCTTGGCGTGCTGCTGGCTGCAGCCATGCTGTTGTGGTTCCTGCCGGCACGCTGGGCGATGCCATGGATCGAGCCGCAGCTGCACGGGTTGCGTCTGCAGCAGGTGTACGGGCTGCTGTGGGACGGCCGCGCCGACCAGGTTGTGGCCGCCGACGGCCATGCGCTGGGGCAACTGAAGTGGCAACTGTCGCGACGCGCATTGCTGGGGCAGCTGCCACTGCAACTGCAATTCGACGGGCCGCAGATCACGCTGTCCGGCAGCATGCAGCGACTGCCAAGCGGCCAGATCGACTTGCACGATGTGAGCATGCATGCCGGGCTGGCAGCGCTGAGTCAAAACGTGAAGTCGCCGCAGGGGCAACCACATGGCGAACTTCAGCTGACGATCGACCACGCCTTGCTGCAAGGTGGCTGGCCGCTGCAACTTCAGGCGCAGGCGCGATGGCAGCGCGCCGTCATGCGCACGCACGCTGGTGACGTGGCGCTCGGCGAATTGCTGTGGCAGGCGCAGGCGCAGGACGGAGTGATCCATGCGCAACTGCATGATGACGGTACGGGGCCGTTGCATGCCGACGGCCGACTGCAGCTGAGCCCACTCGGCTGGCGACTGGACGCGACGCTGCGTCCCCGACAGACTGATCCGGCATTGCGCCATTGGCTGGCCGGGTTGGGTCAACCGGCTGTCGACGGCAGCGTGCATATCCGACGCAGCGGTGGATTGGCCGGTACCCTGCCGGCGCCGCCATCGAAATGAGGACGCGAGACCACCATGAACCCTGATATCGCCGCATCGGCCCTGAGCGCCGCACGCGAGGCAGCGGCAGCTGCGGCCGAGGTGATCCGACACTATTGGCGACGCGGTGTCGAGGTGGAGTTGAAATCCGATGCCACTCCGGTGACCGTGGCCGACCGCGAAGCCGAGCAGGCGATCCGGAAAATCCTGCAGGCGGCGTTGCCGCAGGCGTCCATCTATGGCGAGGAATTCGGACTGGATGGCGAACGCGGCGGCCTGCTGTGGCTGGTTGATCCGCTCGACGGCACCAAGAGTTTTGTGCGGCGCACGCCGTTCTTCTCCACCCAGATTGCGTTGATGGATGGCGACGAGCTGGTGCTCGGCGTATCCAGCGCGCCGATCTACGGCGAGACGATGTGGGCCAGCGTCGGTGGAGGTGCATGGCTCGATGGCGAGCGCGTGCAGGTGGCCGACACCCTCGCGATCAGCGAGACGTCCATCTCCATCGGCAACGTCAGGACGCTCACCGCCGATGCGCGCTGGGATGCGCTGGGCGCGCTGATCCGCGACAGCAACCGGATCCGCGGTTACGGCGATTTCTGCCATTACCACCTGCTGGCGCGCGGCAGCCTGGATCTGGTGATCGAATCGGACGTCAACATCCTCGACATCGCCGCGCTGGCGGTGATCGTGCGCGAAGCCGGTGGCGTGTTCACCGATCTCGATGGAGCGCCATTGACGCTGGATACGCGCAGCGTGCTGGCCGGCACGCCGGCGATCCACGCGCAGGCGTTGCAGCGCCTGCGGCGTTGAGCGCCGCGCGCTAGAATGTGCGGATGCCAAAGCTACCGATCATCCATGCCACGCGGGACGTCAGCGACAGCCGCTTCCTGCAGGTCGAGCAGGTCGACCTGGAATTTTCCAACGGTGTACGGCGCACCTACGAACGCTTGAAAGGCAGCGGCCTGGGCGCGGTGATCATCGTGCCGATGCTGGACGACGACACCGTGTTGCTGGTGCGCGAATACGGTGGCGGGGTCGGCCGCTACGAGCTGGGTCTGCCGAAAGGCCGGCTCGATCAGGACGAGACCGCCGAGCAGGGTGCCGAGCGCGAGCTGAAGGAAGAGATCGGCTACGGCGCGCACAAGCTGAAGATCCTGCACAACCTGTCGCTGTCGCCGTCGTACATGACGCACATGGCGCACGTGGTGTTGGCGCAGGATCTGTATCCCGAGCGACTGCTCGGCGACGAGCCGGAAGAGCTTGAAGTAGTGCCGTGGAAGATGTCCGAGTTGCATACCCTGCTGGGTCGCGACGACGTGACCGAAGGCCGCTCGATCGCCGCATTGTTCATGGCCCGCGAATACCTCGCCGGACGCTTCCAGCGCACATGAGTACGGTACCCGCATTTGCCCGGCAGATCGGCGAGATCGCACGCGCCGCCGGCGCAGCGATCCTGGCGATCTACCACAGCGACTTCGCGGTGCAGACCAAGGCCGACGCGTCGCCACTGACCGCAGCCGACCTGGCCGCCCAGCAGATCATCATGACGGGCCTGGGCAACCTCGATCCACTGTTGCCGGTGCTGTCGGAAGAAGCGAAGGCGTTGGCATGGTCCGAGCGCAGACACTGGTCGCGCTACTGGCTGGTCGATCCGCTCGATGGCACCCGCGAGTTCGTGAAGCGCAACGGTGAGTTCACCGTCAACATCGCGCTGATCGATGACCACCAGTCCGTACTCGGCGTGGTGCTGGCACCGGTGACCGGCGAGCTGTATGTCGCCGAGCGCGGCCACGGCGCGTGGCTGCAGACGCAGGCCGATGGCGACTGGCAGCGCATCCGCACGCGCCCGTTGGGGCAATCGCCGGTGGTGGCCGGCAGCCGTTCGCATGGTGGCGCGCAGGGTACCTTGCTGCAGCAGTTGATCGGCAGCGATTACGAACTTGTTCCGCTCGGCTCGTCGCTGAAATTTTGCCTGATCGCACGTGGCGCGGCGGACGTCTATTTGCGCCTCGGCCTCACCAGCGAGTGGGACACCGCGGCAGCCCAATGCGTGCTGGATGAGGCCGGTGGCGCGGTGCTGGATCTGTCCGGCCAACCGTTCCGCTACAACCGCGGCGAGTCGCTGCTGAATCCCGAATTCATCGCCGTTGGCGATGGTGCGGTTGATTGGATGGCGCGGCTGCAGGCGACATGACCGACTCACCCCGATACAGCCTCGACGACCTGCTTGCGATCATGGCGCGCCTGCGCGATCCCGCGCGCGGTTGTCCTTGGGACGTGCAGCAGGATTTTTCCTCCATCGCCGCGTACACGATCGAGGAAGCCTACGAAGTGGCCGACGCGATCGATCGCCGCGACTGGCACGATCTGCGCGACGAGCTGGGCGATCTGCTTCTGCAAGTGGTGTTTCACGCGCAGATGGCACAGGAGCAGGGCCTGTTCGATTTTTCCGATGTTGCCCATACGATCAGCGCCAAGATGCAGCGGCGCCATCCGCACGTGTTCGGCGACGTGCGCTATGCCGATCTCGCGGCGCAGAAGCAAGCGTGGGAAGACATCAAGACGGCCGAACGCGCGGGCAAGGGTGAAGCCGCTGACGACAGCGTGCTGGCCGGTGTTTCGGCTGGTCTGCCTGAATGGAAACGCGCACTGAAACTGCAGCAGCGTGCGGCCAGCACGGGTTTCGAGTGGACCGACCCGCAGCCGGTACTGGCCAAGCTGGCCGAGGAAGTGGATGAGGTGCGCGCCGAGTTCGCCAATGGTGCCGACCCGGCACGGCTGGAAGACGAGATCGGCGACGTCTTGTTCGTGATGGTGAATCTGGCGCGTCACGCCGGCGTCGATTTCTCGCGGGCATTGCGGCATGCCAATGCGAAGTTCGAACGACGCTTCCGGCAGATGGAGCAGCTGGCCGCCGCCGATGGTGGCGCGTTCGGCGAACGCACGCTCACCGAGCAGGAGCAACTATGGCAGCGCGCCAAGACGTTCGAGCGCAAACCCTGAACGTGCGCGATGGCCGCAACCATCGCGCAAGTCGGGACAGTGCACGTCGAACTTACTTGACCGCGGGCGCCTGTGCGGCGGGTGTCGCGGCATCAGCACGGTGTTGCTGCCAGGCGGCACGCATCTGCTCGCGCTCGGCGCGCATCTTCGCCTCGTTGGCCAGACTCTCGTCGAGCCCCTTGCGCAGCGTGGCGATCGCCTGATCCACATTGGCCGGCTGCGCCTGCAGGCGGGCCAGATGCTGATAGACGTAGTCGCGTACGCGCGGATCCTGTGATTTGGCCAACACGTCGTTGTATAGCGGCGCCAGATCCTTGCTGCGGCCTGCGCGCAGGTAAAGCCGCTCCAACCCGCGCAGGTCGCCAATCACACCACTGTGCTCGCGATCGAAACCGCGCTGGCGCATGCCGTCGCGGTCGCCGTGATGCTGTGGCGCGTCTGCACGCATGCCCTTGCCGTGAGTCGCGTGGGCGGCGGCAGGCGGTGGCGTCGTGGTCGGTGCGTCCTGGGCCATCGCGAATGCGGTCGATCCGGCCATCAGCACGGCCAGCGCGGATGCAAGCAGGGTTTTACGGTGCATGGTGAGTCTCCTGGTGGGTAGACAGAAAAACGTATCCGGCGTCCCCGCGTTGACACGGGCGTTTATGCTTTCGTCATGCTTGCAACCCTTTTGCTGCCAGCGGCATCTCAAGCCAGTCGATCACCCGAGGAGAGTTCCCATGCGCCGTCTTTTCACCGCCGCCCTGCTGCTTTCGCCGTTCGCTGCCTTCGCCACCACCCCGTGCAAGTACGAGGCGCCGCGCAACCTCCAGCTCGATCTGGCTGGCGTTCGGGCGGTGCAGATCGAAGTGCACAGCCAGGATCTGCATCTGACCGGCAGTGACAGCGCCAAGGGACTTACCCTCACCGGTCGTGCCTGTGCCTCGGATAAGGCGGTGCTGGACGGCCTGCAGGTCACCCAGCGACGTCAAGGTGATCAGCTGCTGCTCGATATCGGCGGTGACAATCACTTCTCGCTGAGCCTGTTCGGCAACTCCTACGCGAATCTCGATGTCACCGTGCAGCTGCCGACGAATCTTCCGGTGACTGTCAGCGTAGGCTCCGGCGACGCTACCGTCAGCGGTCTGCAGCAGTTGCAGAGCAACGTCGGTTCAGGCGATCTGCATGTGCGCCAGGTGTCCGGCAAGTTCGCTACCAGCGTGGGCTCGGGCGATGTCGACGCGACCGACATCGGCAGCTTGGAGCTGGGTTCGGTCGGCTCCGGCGACTTCAAGGCCGAGGGCATCAAGGGCGACGCCAGGCTCGGCAGCATCGGCTCGGGTGACGTGGTGTTGCGCAAGGTCGGTGGCAGTGTGCATGCCGATACGCTGGGTTCGGGCGATTTCACGGTGAGCGATGTGGCCGGTGATTTCAGCCTCGGCGCCAAGGGCAGCGGCGACGTCAATCATTCCGGCGTGAAAGGCAAGCTCAGCGTGCCGCACGACGACGATTGATCGCAGCGTCAGCCCAGCCAGCGCCAGACCAGATATACCAGCGGCGCGCATACCAGCAAGAACGGCACCGACACCAGATGAAGCAGCCGCAACCCATGCGGCTGCTTCGCCAGGCGTAGCGCGATCAGGTTCGCCAGCGAGCCGATCGCCAGGCCGAAACCGCCCACGTTCACCGCCACCGCCAGCGCGATCGCATCGGGTGTGCGGTCAAGCAGCAGCACCGTCGCCGGCACGTTGCTGATCAATTGCGAGGCGACGATACCGCTGGCATACAGTGTCAGCGGCTGGTTGAAGTCGAGCCGGTCGAGCGCATGCCGCACCAGCGGCAGTTCGGCAAAATGGCCCAGCCCCAGGAAGATCGCTGCGAATGTCAGCAGCAGTAACCAATCGATCCGCGCCAGGCTCGACCGAGCCAGCGGCGCGAACAGCACCAGCAGCAACGCGGCACCCAGTGGTGCCTGGTGGTATTCCATCAGCAACACCATGCCGGCCAGCGCCGCCATCGACCACGCGCCGAGTCGGGTGGAAGTCACCAGACCATCGATCCTGTCCGGGGTCAGTTCGACCCGCTCGCGCGGTAGCCACAGCCGGGTGAATACTGCCAGCAGTACGAACATCACGAGCGCCGTCGGCAGCATGGCCATCACAAAATGCAGGAACGGCATCGACGAGTGCTGCCACAGCAACAGGTTCTGTGGATTGCCGATCGGGCTCAAGGTGGAGCCCGCGTTCACCGCCAGTGCCTCCAGCACCACCATGCGCAGCACTGGTAGGTTTGAGATGCTGCCGATCGCCAGCGTCAGCGGCACGATCAGGAACAGGCTCACATCGTTGGTCAGAACCATCGACAGCAAGGCCGTCGCGGTCACCAGCAACAGGCCAAGGCTGCGCAGCGAATGTGCCCACGCCACCACGACCGCCGCCGCGTGCTGCACCAGCCCGCTGTCGCGGATACCCTGGATCGCGATGAGCAAGCCCATCAGGCCGGCCAGCGTCGGCAGCTGAAGCCAGTGCTGATACTTCGCCAGCGGCTGCGGATCGAGCAGGGCCAACGCGATCGTCAGCACTGCGAACAACAGCAAAAGCCATTCGGCCTGCAGCTTCTGCATCCACGGCGATACTTCGCCGGGTGACAGATTCGCATCACTCATGCGTCAGCACTCGGCCGATATGAACATCACCACTCGCTGAGGCCTTCGATTTCGTACAACTTCTGCCAGCTTGGACGTGCACGCACCAGGTCGGCCAGTCGCTTCAGTGCCGGCCACTCAGTGACCGGACGTGGCATGTTGCGCGACCAGCGCATCAGCATGGTCAGCAGCAGGTCGGCGCCGGAGAATTCGGCGCCCAGCAGATACGGGCCATGTGCCGTGAGATGCGCATTCAGCAGATCCCACACGCCTTCGATCTTGCGCTGCAAAGCGGCATGCACTTCCGGAGTGTGCTCCGCCGCGCCAAGCTCCGGCGGATAGAACCAGAAGCGATACGTCGACATCAGCGTGTTGCTGAGATAGACGACCCACTGCTGCCATGCCTCGCGCTCGGGCGTGCCCGGTGGCGGCGCCAGCTTTGCTTCCGGGTGGCGATCGGCCAGCACCATCAGCAACGCCGCCGACTCCGACAACGGCCGGCCGTCGATCACCAGCGTCGGCACCACGCCGCGTGGATTGAGCTTCAGATAGGCCGGATCGTGTTGCGCATCGCTGTCGAAATCGACCAGCCGCAATTCATGCGGCGCGCCGATCTCCAGCAACGCCTGATGCACCACCATGCTGGCGGTGCCGGGGGAATAGTAGAGGGTGTACATGCGATCTCCTCAGCGTGTTCGGCATGCGCGATCTTGGCGGTGGCTCATCCTTCGCGCAACAGCCGCATCGGCGAAGTTCGCGTCACCTTCCGCGTACCAGCCAGTCCCAGCAACATCACTACGAACGCGGCACCGAGTGCAGCGAACGCGAGCGGCCACAGCGGCGGCACGAAACCGTCGATATGAAACACCGCATGACCCAACCACAGTCCGGCGCCAGCGGCACCGAACGCGGCAGTGAGGCCGGCGACCAGGCCGAGCAGGGCAAATTCACAGGCGGCCGCCACGCGCAGTTGCGCGCGGCGCGCGCCCAGCGTGCGCAGCAGCGCGGCTTCATGCCGGCGTTCGGCGGCGCTGGCGGCGAGCGCGGCGGCCAGCACCAGTGCGCCGGCGAGCAGGCTGAAGCCGAGGATCCAGCGCACCGCGCTGCCGACGCGATCGACGATCTCGCGCACGCGATCCAGCAGCGAATCCACGTCGATCAGGCTGAGGTTGCTGTACTCGCGCGACAGTTGTGCCAGCTGCGAGGCGTGACCACGCGGCAGATGGAAACTGGCCAGCCAGGTATGCGGCAGGCCGCCGGCGTGGGCCGGATCGAGCAGCAGGAAGAAGTTGACCCGGAACGAACTCCAGTCCACCTTGCGGATGCTGCCGACCTTCGCATCGAGGCTGCCCTCGCCGACGTTGAAGCTCAGTGTATCGCCCACCTTCAGCGCAAACATGTCGCGCCACATGGTATCGATCGACACTTCGGCCTGGGCCGGATGTGCGCCTTGCCACTGGCCGGCGATCACCTGATTCGACGGCGGCAAGGCATTGGCCCATGACAGGCGGAGTTGCCGATCGGCCCAATCCTTCGCGCGCTCGTCTTTGAAATGCAGTTGATCGATCGGCTGACCGTTGATCGCGGTGAGCTTTCCCACCGCCAGCGGCATCATGTTGAGCTGATCGCCGCCAATGCTGGCGAGCGTGTGTTCGAAATTGGCGCGCTGATCGTCCTGCAGATTCAGCGCGAACCAGTTCGGCGTATCCGCCGGCAGCTCCTGCCGCCAGCCTTGCAGTAGGGCTGGCGCGACGATCGCCAGCAACAGCAGCGCGCACAGACCGAGGCTGAGTGCGGTGGCCTGGATCAGGCTTAGCGTGCGTCGTCGTGCCAGTGCGGCCAAGCCGAGCCGCAATGCCGGATGCGCGCCGGGAGCGATGCGCCGCGCCAGCCACAGCAACAGCGCGGCCAGCAGTGCTGCGATCACCGCCACACCGCACAGGCTGGCGGCGAGAATGCCGGCCAGTTGGAGCGAACTGCTCTGGCTCCAGATCAGCCCCAGCGCGACCAGCACGGGCACCAGATACAGCGCATCGAAACGGCGCACCCGCGGCGTCATGCTCTGGCGGAATACCGCCACCGGCGGCACCTCGGCCAGCCGCACCAGCGGCGGCAACGCAAAACCGGCCAGCACTGCGATGCCCATCGCGGCGGCGGCGAACGAGGGCGCCAGCGGCAACACGGTCGGCACACTGCCGAACAACGAACTGGCGAACAACCAGGCTAGTTGCGACAACCCCAGCGCCAGCAACAGGCCGAGCGACGCCGCTGGCAGCGCGAGTGCGCCGAGCGTACCGAGCAGCAGCCCCAGCACCCGTCGCCGTGATGTGCCCAGCGCACGGAGCAGCGCCACTTCAGACGTCTTGCGTCGCGCGTAGCGCTGTGCGGACAGAGCGATGGCGATGCCGGCCAGCAGCGCCGACAGCAAAGCGGTCAGGCGCAGGAATGCGCCGGCGCGATCGAACGCGCTGCGCATGCGCTCCTGGGTCTGCTCCGGCGTGATCAGCTCAGCGCCCTGCGGCAACGTGGTCGTCTGTGCCCAGTCGCGCCAGCGTTGAACCGCAGCGGGTTCACCGGCCAGCAGCAGGCGATGGCGCGCGCGGCTGCCGACCCCGAGCAGACCGGCCTGTTCGGCGTCGGCCACGCTCATCAGCGCACGCGGCGCCAGCGCGAACAGTTCGCCGCCATCAGGTTGGTGCAGCAGCTCGGCGGCGATGATCAGATCGCGCCCGCCCAGTTGCAGTGACTCGCCAACTTTCAGATTCAGCGCGACCAGCGCGCGATGATCGAGATAGACCTTGCCCGCGGCCGGTGCGTGACCGTTGTAGGAGTGTCCATTCGCATCGCCCAGCTCTAATGTGCCGCGCAGCGGGTAGTGTGGATCGGTGGCCTGCACGTCGAGCAGCTGGGTCTGCTGGTGGGCGAACGCCACGCTGGGGAAGCTGGCCGTGCGTGCGATCTGCAAACCGTAGTCACGGGCCTTGTCGACAAACGCATCTGGTACGGTCTGCGGCGATGCCACGCCGATGTCGCCGCCGATCAGTTCGGCGGCGCTGGCCAGCATGCCGCGCTCGATCCGCGTCGCCAACGTGGCGACCACGCCGAGCGCGACCACTGCCAGCACCAGCGACGTGGCCAGCGTACGCAGCTCCGGCAGATGCCATTCGCGGCGCAGGCTGCGCAGGGCGAGCAGCAGCATCTTCATGCGCGCGCGCTCGGCAACACCACGCACCCTTCCTCCAGTTCGATCCGCCGGTCGCAACGCGCTGCCAGCGTGGCGTCGTGAGTCACCAGCACCAGCGTGGTGTGGTGATCGTGGTTCAGCGCAAACAGCAGGTCGCAGATGTGATGGCCGGTGCGCTGGTCGAGGTTGCCGGTGGGCTCATCGGCAAACAGCACGCGCGGGCCGTGTACGAACGCGCGGGCGATCGCCACGCGCTGCTGCTCGCCACCGGACAGCTGGGCCGGGTAATGCCGCCGCCGCGGGGTCAGCCCGACGGCTTCGAGTGCATCGCGTGCACGTTGACGTGCGGCACTGCTGCCTTCCAGCTCCAGCGGAAGCATCACGTTTTCCTCTGCGGTGAGTGCGGGTAGCAGATGGAACGACTGGAACACGAAGCCCACCAGCCGCCGGCGCAGATCGGCGCGCGCTTCCTCGTCCAGCTGCTCCAGCGCGTTGCCATCCAGTGCGATGCTGCCGGCACTCGGCGTATCCAGCCCGGCCAGCAAGCCAAGCAAGGTGGTCTTGCCGGAACCGGAGGCACCGACGATGGCGAAGCTCTCGCCCGGCCGGATCTGCAGGCTGACCTTGCTGAGGATCTCCAGTTTCCCCTCGGGACCGCTGACCGACTTGCTAACATCGCAGGCCTCAAGAAGAGGACGGGAAGAATCACTCATGCGTCGATGCCTTGAATGGTTGTTGTGGAGCGGGTTGGTGTTTCTGTGTGGCATCGGCAGCGCCCAGGCGGCGACGCCGAAAACCGTGCTGGTGCTGGGTGATTCGCTGTCCGCCGCGCACAACATACCGGTCGAGTCCGGCTGGGTGCATCTGCTGGATGCGCGTCTTGGCAACATGGTGCCGAAATGGACCGCGATCAATGCCAGCATCAGCGGCGAAACCTCGCTGAGCGGACGCAACCGGTTGCCGGCGCTGCTGGCGAAGTATCGACCGGCGGTACTGGTGCTGGAGTTGGGCGCCAACGACGGTTTGCGCGGACTGCCGCTGCCGGCCCTGCGCGAGAATCTGGCCGCGATGATCGAACAGGCGCAGCAGGCGAAGGTGCGTGTGCTGCTGGTCGGTATCGAGCTGCCGGTGAACTATGGCCCGCAATATCGCGATGGGCTGCGCGCGGTTTATGCGGATCTGGCGCAGACACGGCGCACGGCGTTAGTGCCGTTCCTGCTCGACGGCATCGCACTGGATCCCGCGAAGATGCAGGACGATGGCTTGCATCCGTTGGCCAGCGCGGAACCGCAGGTACTCGACCTGGTGTGGAAACAGCTGCAGCCGCTGCTGCATGGGTGCGTAAACCCAACCTGCTCTGAATCGCCGACGGCGATTTCACGCGGCCCTCACCCGAACGACGGTTAGCTCTTCACCTATGTGAAGGCCAAGGTGGGTAGGGACGATATGACCATACATGACGAACAAGCCGGACTGATTCTGCTGGTCGAGGACAATCGCCAGATCGCCGAGATGGTGGGCGAGTTTCTCGAACGGCGCGGTTACTCGGTCGACTATGCCGCCGATGGCGTCAGCGGCCTTCATCTGGCGGTGTCCAACAGCTACGACGTGATCGTGCTGGATCTGATGCTGCCTGGCCTGGATGGACTGGAGGTGTGTCGCAAGTTGCGCAAGGAAGCCAAGAAATCCACGCCGGTGTTGATGCTGACCGCACGCGACACGCTGGAGGACAAGCTGGTCGGCCTCGAAGCGGGCGCCGACGATTATCTGGTGAAGCCCTTCGAAGTGCGCGAACTGGAGGCGCGCCTGCGTGCGTTGATTCGCCGCGATCGCCGCCAGGTGTCGACCGAAGTGCTCACCGTCGGCGACATGACCCTGGATACCGCCACGTTGCGGTTGACCCGCGAAGGCCAGGAGCTGACCGTGTCGCCGATCGGGCTGAAGCTGCTGGCGATCCTGATGCGCGAATCGCCGCGGGTGGTCAGCCGACGTGACATCGAGCGCGAGATCTGGGGCGATACATTGCCCGACTCGGACACCTTGCGCTCGCATCTGTACAACCTGCGTCGGGTTATAGACAAACCCTTCGCACGGCCCCTGTTACACACTATCCATTCGGCTGGTTATCGCCTCGCGGATCTGGAATCAGAAGTGGCGTCGACGACCCAGACGGCCTGACATTGCATCGACAGGGCGAAAGCATGTAATGGATAGCAGGGTCAAAGCAGTCACCTTTCGTGTGGGTGCGTTCCGGCGACGGATCGCGTGGGTGTTCGGGTTGCAGTTCCTGATCGTGGCGATCATCTGCATCCTGGGCATCTACAGCGTCGTGTCGACCGCCGCAGTGATCGCGGTGATCGTGATCACCACCGCAATCGCCTGGTTCGCCACCCGGCGCGAGTGGCGGCCGGTGCGTGCGCTGGCTCGTCAGGTCAACCGCTGGGACGGGCAGCAACTCGATCCGGCGGCACTCCATCTGGATCAGATGTCCTCCCATACCGACGCCGACGTGGCCGCGCTGGCCCGCGGGCTGCATGGATTCGCCACGCGCATCGCCGACTACAACCAGCGCGAGCGCAACTTCACCCGCGACGCCAGCCACGAGCTGCGCAGCCCGCTCACAGTGATTAAGATGTCGGTCGACATGCTGGCCGAGGAGGAGGGGCTCAGCGATTTCGGCGCCCGTTCGGTGCGCCGGATCAAACGTGCTGCGCGCGAGATGGAGGTTTTGGTTGCAGCGCTGCTGATCCTCGCGCGCGAAACGGACACCGCGGCGGATCACGAATACTTCGTCGTCAACGATGTGTTACGGCAAGAACTGGAATCTGCCCGCGAGCTGCTGACCGGTCGGCCGATCGAGTTGCTGCTGGAGGAGCCGGCGCGTTTTGCGCTGAGAGGCTCGGCGCAGGCCTTTTCGGTGCTGTGCTGGCAGTTGATCCGCAATGCCTGCCAGCAGACCGAGCAGGGCCGCGTGGTGATTTGCGTGATGCCCGGTGCGGTGAGCGTGAGCAACCATGCAGATCCGCACATACCCGGCGACAGCTCGCGTCCGCCGCGCATGCATGGCGCCGACCGGCACGGTTTCGAGCTGGCGATCGCCCAGCGGATCAGCGATCGCTTCGGCTGGCCGCTGGAATTGCAGACGCGCGTCGGTGAGGAAAACATCGCGCGCATCCGCTTTCCGCATCCGCTGTCGGCTGACCTACCTGCAGAACGGGTTTCGTAGGGCGGGCGCAGCTAAATCCAAAAACCAGCGAGCTGTGCCCACCCTGCGTGAGGTTTCGATCAGCCGATTTTCAGCGCCGGATCCACGTTGAACGCGCAGCCGGTTTTCGCCTTTACGTCGTCGAGGCTGACGCCCTCGTTGAGTTCGATCAGTACCAGCCCGTCGCCCTTGTTGACCTTGAACACACACAGGTCGGTGATGATCAGATCCACCACCTGCTTGCCGGTCAACGGCAGTTCGCATTCGGTCCTGATCTTCGGCGTGCCGTCCTTCGCGTTGTGCTCCATCAGTACCACCACGCGCTTGACGCCGCTGACCAGATCCATCGCGCCGCCGGGGCCTTTCACCATCTTGCCCGGCACCATCCAGTTCGCCAGATCGCCATGCGCGGAGACTTCCAGGCCGCCGAGGATCGACAGGTCGATATGCCCGCCGCGAATCATCGCGAACGAGTCGGCGCTGGAGAAGAAGCTCGAGCCGGGCAGAGTGGTGATGGTCTGCTTGCCTGCATTGATCAGATCGGGATCGATCTGATCCTCGGCCGGGAACGGGCCGATGCCGAGCAGGCCGTTTTCTGATTGCAGGGTGACGTTGACGCCGTCGGGAATGTAGTTCGCCACCATCGTCGGAATGCCGATGCCCAGGTTCACGTAGAAGCCATCCTGCAGCTCCTGCGCGGCGCGCCTGGCCATCGCCACGCGGATCGGGCTTTCCTTGCCGCCAACCGCACCGGCGGTGGTGCGGAACTCGATCCGCTTCTCGTACTTCGCGCCTTGCACGATGCGATCGACATAGATGCCCGGCACATGCACGCCATCGGGATCGATCGAGCCGACCGGCACCAGCTCCTCGACTTCGGCCACGCAGATCTTGCCGCAGGTGGCGATCATCGGATTGAAGTTGCGTGCGGTCTCGTGGAACACCAGGTTGCCGTGCGCGTCGCCCTTCCACGCCTTCACGATCGACAGGTCGGCAGTGATGGCTTCTTCAAGCACATACTCCTTGTCGCCGAAGACCTTGGTCTCCTTGCCCTCAGTCAGCTTGGTGCCGAAGCCGGTACGCGTGTAGAAACCGGGGATGCCGGCGCCGCCGGCGCGCAGCTTCTCGGCCAACGTGCCCTGCGGGGTCAGATGCAGCTCCAGCTCGCCGGCCAGCACCTGGCGCTCGAACTCCTTGTTCTCGCCCACGTAAGAGGCGTACACGCGCTTCACCTGATGCGTCTTCAGCAACGGACCCATGCCGAAATCGTCCACGCCGGCGTTGTTGCCGACGATGGTCAGGCCCTTGGTGCCGGCCTCCAGCAGCGCGCCGATCAGGTTCTCGGGGATGCCGCACAGGCCGAAGCCGCCGGCCGCGATCGTCATGCCATCAGACAACAAGCCGTCGAGGGCCTTGGCTGCGCTTGGGTAAACCTTGTCCATTGCTGTGCCTTCCTGCAGGGAGAGTCAGCTGCCAAGGATACGACGGATTCCTTGAGTCCGGCCTTTTGCCGACTGCACCTTTAATACTTTTCAGTGATGTCTCAGTGATGTCAAAAATCGGGCCGACATCAACATGGCTGTGAACCTGTCCGCTGTTTTCAGTCCTGGATCGGCGATGCAAGTGCACCTGTGCTCTAGGAATTTTCTGATTCCGGTATCCACAAGCTTTGATGACACTGCTTTCGTAACGCCGCGAAGCCCGGGTCTGTCCATGCCTCACAGGCAGAGGACTCGGTGCGTTGAAATGTTTCCCGCAGACCACGGACAGGTATGGGTGGTCCCGTGCCGACGGTAGACCATTCCGCTTCTGGTACGGCCTGTCCAGATCTCAATGACGCCATGGAGTGAGCGCAATCAATCAGCTCACGAAAACCATCGATCCGCCAACAAGCGATTGGCGACCGCCGATGCCTGCTCCGAGTTGGGCTGGAACGGGCATGTGCGCACCGTGGGCGGTCCGGCTGCGCGAGGTGATCTGTGTGATGGGCGGCGACCTCGCTGAAAGAGGTGGTTGCCTCTCCATCATTGTCAGTGCGCGTATCGTGTGTCGTCGTCTGAGCATTGTCTTCGGCTTCGCGCTGGCATGCGCTGCTGCGCCAGCGCATGCAACGGCGCACGCCAGGGACGACGGCCGCGCGCGCGCGCGGTTGTTGGCGGATGCGCAAAGCCAGCGCGATGGCGGTCATCGCATGGAGGCGCTGGCGCTATGCGAAGACATACTGCAGCGCTGGCCAAGCGATCCCGAGGCGTCACGGCTACGGGTCCGACTGCTTTCGGAACTGGGAGCTGCTGCCCAGGCACTGCAACTGGCTCGTCAGCTGGCCTCTCCGTTGGCGCCCGATGAAATGGCACGACTCGAGGCCGACCTGGCCTCTCACCAGATACGCTGGGCACAAGCGGATAGCCCTGATCCACGCCAACCTTATTTGAGTACTGACCGCGCCGTTGCCACACAGGACGAGTTGCTGGCGCGCTACGGCGACACGCGACCGGAGCTTGCCGCGAGAGTCGGCACGGATCGGTTGATCGCTTATAACCAGGCGTCCCGCAGCGCGGCTGTAGTGAGCGGCTACCAGGCATTGCGGCGGGCGGGCAAACCCTTGCCGCCGTATGCCTTGACGGCGGTCGCGGACGCTCTGTTGCAACAACGCCAGCCGGAACAAGCGATCCCCTTGTATCTGGAAGGCATCCGAAACGACCCGGGTCCCTATCGGGTGGGCCAGTCCGATCCACGTATCGGACTGCTGTATGCCTATCTCGAAACCGGCCGCTACCGTGAGGCGATAGCGCTGATCGACAAGGCCGCAGCGGCGGAACCGATCTGGCTGCCGGTGCGTGGTTCGACTCAACCACACGTCAACCCACACAAGACCGAGACCGATCTCAACGCAGCGTTGGCACGCGAAAACGCCGGGCTCCAGCGCGAAGCTTGGCAGCGTATCGAAGCCTTGCGTGCCCAGGCACCCATGAACACGACACTGTGGCGTGAACTGGCCAATGCCGAACAGGCGCGTGGTTGGCCGCGGCGCTCGGAAGACACGCTGGTCGGAGCCGCGGCCATCGATCCCAGCGACCTGTCCATGCAGCTGGGGGCCATCAACGCCTGGCGCGATCTCAACGATTTCCAGCTGGTGGAGCCAACGCTTCGCCAGGTAGAAGCCGTGCTGCCACGCGATGAGCACGTGCTGCAGACACGCGACGCATGGGATCGCCAGCGCGGCTGGCAGTTCGACCTCGAGCATGACCGTGGCGAGGGCGGTGCGCCCAACTTCGGCGACTACGACCACGAAACCCAGGCCACGTTGCAGAGTCCGTTACTGGACGACCGCTGGCGCATCTACGGCATTACCCGGCTGGCTGGCGCATCGCTGCAGGAAGGCCATACGCAGCGCGAACGACTGGGGCTGGGTTTGCGTGGCTATGCGCGCGGTTGGGAAGCATATGTGCAAGCCCTGCCGGGAATCGGCGGCGACACACGTCGCAACGCCCTGGAAGCTGGGGTGCGCTGGTTCCCGAGCGACTATTGGACCTTCACCGCTGACTGGAGCAACACCGGCGATCGGGACGTGTCCTTGCGCGCCAGCCACTATGGTATTACCGCGCACACGCTGAACACCTCGATGCAATGGCGCGCCAGCGAACTGACGTCGGTGAAGCTGAGCGACTCACGCGATGGGTTCAGCGACGGCAATCATCGCGACAGCTGGCAGGCCCAACTGACCCAGCGTTTACATACGGCCCCCTACCTCACCCTCGATGGCGGCTTGAGTCTCGGCACTACGCGCAACACGCGCACCGATGCTCCCTATTACAGCCCGTCATGCGCGCGCTGGGGCATGTTCACCGGACGGCTGGAAAGTCTGCTGTACCAGCATTACGAGCGCAGTTGGCGCCAAAGCATCGATATCGCCGCCGGCAGCTACGACGAGTGTCGCTACGGTTCCGCATGGACGGCCAGCGCCCGCTATGGGCAGACCTTCGAGCCTCACGGCGGGCTCGCGCTGGGTTGGGGTCTGGGCTGGGCCAGCCAGCCTTACGACGGCAAGCGCGACTCCCGCGTGACGCTGGACCTGACTCTGCATTGGGGCGAATGAGCATGCGCCGACTGACTCCCTTGCTCCTGTTGCTGGTCTCGCTGGTCGCTACGCCAGCATGGTCGCGCGATCGATTGGACGCGCTGATGGCGGCGCCTGTCGCGCAACCGCCGCTGCCATCGGTGATCGTGCTCACTTACCACGATGTGCGCGACGACATTCGCGATGCCGGCCGTCTGGACAGCACCGCGATCAGCACGGACAACCTCATTGCGCATTTCGACTGGCTGCGCGCGAACGGCTTTCACATGGTCAGCCTGGACGATGTGCTCGCCGCACAGCACGGACAACGCGCACTGCCCGACAAGGCGGTGCTGCTGACCTTCGACGACGGCTTGAAAAGTTTCTACATGCGGGTCTTCCCATTGCTGCGGGCCTATCGCTATCCGGCATTGTTCGCGCTGGAAGGTTCGTGGATCGATCTGCCGGATGGCAAACGCTTCGACTACAACGGCGATCAGTGCGGACGCGAATGCTTCGTCAACTGGACTCAGGTACGCGAGATACAAGCATCCGGTCTGGTGGAGATCGCCTCGCACACCTACGACCTGCACAAGGGCGTGCTTGCCAATCCGCAGGGCAATCAGATGCCGGCGGCCGTCAGCCTGGTTTATGACCCCACGCACGGTTATGAAGATGCCGCTGCCTATCGCGCCCGCATCCACGCCGACCTCCAGCACAGCGTCGACGAGATCGAGCACGAGACTGGCCGTCGTCCACGCGCGATCGTCTGGCCCTACGGCAGCTACAACCGTGTAGCCAGGGCGGAGGCGGTCGCGGTCGGCATGCCGGTTTCATTGAGCCTCGATGACGCCCCTGCACAGTTGGATGCCCGCAACACAATTCCACGGCTGCTGGTTTCCGAAAACATCGGAGCGGGCGGCCTGTCGGCGCTGATCTACCAGCAGCGCACCACTACGCCGCAGCGGGTGGTGCAGGTGGATCTGGACTATGTCTATGACCCTGATCCCGCGCAGCAGGAAAAAAATCTGTCCGCGTTGCTGGATCGCATCCGGCGGATGAAACCCAGTCAGGTCTGGCTTCAGGCGTATGCCGATCCGGATGGCGATGGCGTGGCCGACGCGGTGTATTTCCCCAACCGGCATCTGCCGATGCGCGCCGACTTGTTCTCGCGCGTGGCCTGGCAATTGCGCACACGCTGCAATGTGGAAGTCTACGCCTGGATGCCGGTACTGGCTTTTCGCTTCCCGCGCGCCGGTGCTCTGCCCACCCTCGGCAAGCATGACCCGACCAAGGGTGGCGACCATTACCGACTGGCCCCCTGGGATCCACGCGTACGAAAGATGATCGGCGAGGTCTACGAAGACCTGGCAATGCACGCACCCATGAATGGCCTGCTGTTTTCCGACGACGCCTATATCCGCGACACGGACAACCTTGGCCCACTGGCGGGCAGCACATCGGCACAGCGCACGCAGTACCTGATCGACTTCACTGCCGAACTGTCCGCACGCGTGCGGCAATGGCGTACCCAGATCAAGACTGCACGCAATATTTACGCACGGCCGATACTGCAGCCGGAGTCCGAGGCATGGTTCGCGCAGAGCCTGCCGGCCTTCAACGCCGCCTACGACTACACGGCGCTGATGGCCATGCCGCAGCTGGACAAACAGACGGCGACCGACGGGTGGTTCCGCCGACTCGCCGCCGCGGTCGCTGCTCAGCCCAAGGCGCTGGATCGCACGGTGTTCGAACTGGCCGCCGTCGACTGGCGCGATCACGGCAGGCCGGTACCGGAGTCCGTGCTCGGTGCGCGCATGCGTCTGCTGCAAGCGCAAGGTGTTCGGCACATCGGCTACTACCCGGACAATTTCATCACCGGCCATCCCGCGCTGGAGGCAATTCGGCCCTACATCTCCGCCTCTGAATACCCGTATCCGGAGCGCTGAAGAGTGGACATGCGCCAAGTCATTACCTGGTTGTTCGACTACGCCTTCTACTACCCACTGGTGATGTCTTTCCTGTGGATGAGCGGCGGCCTGATCTACTACTTGCGCTGGGAGCGTGGACGACCCATACGCATCCATCCGCCGACGCTGGAGAGCTATCCGTTCGTGACCCTGGTCGTGCCCTGCCATAACGAGGGCGAGCAAGTGCGCGAGACGATCATGCACCTCGACGCACAGCGCTATCCGGACTTCGAGATCATTGCTGTCAACGACGGCTCCACCGACGACACCAGCGCGCAGCTGGACGCACTGCAGGCTGAATACCCGCGTTTGCGCGTGATCCACTTCGCCAGCAATCAAGGAAAGGCGATGGGCTTGCGCATGGCGACAATGGCCGCGCGTGGCGAATTCCTGGTGTGCGTGGACGGCGACGCATTGCTCGATGAATACGCCACCCATTGGCTGATGTCCCATTTGGTAAGCAGCCCGTGGGTCGGGGCTGTCACCGGCAATCCTCGTATCCGCAATCGCTCTACCTTGCTCGGCAAACTCCAGGTAGGCGAGTTCTCGTCGATCATCGGCCTGATCAAGCGCGCGCAGCGTATCTATGGGCGCGTCTTCACCGTATCAGGCGTGATCGCATGCTTCCGTCGAAGTGCAATCCATGATGCTGGTTACTGGGGTACCGATATGGTGACCGAAGACATCGACATCAGCTGGCGGCTGCAGATGTGTCATTGGGACATCCGCTATGAACCGAACGCACTGTGCTGGATCCTGATGCCGGAAACCCTGCGCGGTCTGTGGAAGCAGCGCCTGCGCTGGGCGCAGGGCGGGGTAGAGGTCATCCTGCGCTACACCGCGAACCTGCTGTCATGGCGCATGCGACGCATGTGGTTGGTCGCACTGGAGTACATCTTCAGCGTGGTGTGGGCCTACGGGATGCTGAGCATCTTCTCGCTTTGGCTGCTGGGGCTGTTCCTGCCAATACCGCCTGCGCTGCGCGTGCCGACCCTGCTACCTCAGTGGCACGGCGTGATACTCGGGATTGTCTGCCTGACCCAGTGCGGTATCAGCACACTGATCGACCGGGCCTATGAAACTCGGGTCGGACGCAATTACTACTGGATGATCTGGTACCCCCTGGTGTACTGGCTATTGAGCACGGCGACTACGGTAGTGGCCTTGCCCAAGGCATTGCTCAAACGCAAGGGAACCCGTGCGACATGGGTCAGCCCGGATCGGGGGGTGCGATGAAAGCCGAAGCTATCGTCATCCAGCGGCCCAAGCATCAGTGTCCCATGCAACGCTTGCTGTTCGCCGCGATCACTCTACTGGCCTGGATGGCTTGGACAGCATTGTGGCTGCCGCTGATCACGTTGCTTGCATGGACGCTCGGTCTGCGTATCGGCTATGCCGAGCTTTTGTTGCGCGAACATAGCCAAGGCAGCCATGACTTGCAGACGATGCTCACGATCTTTGCTGTGTGCGCGCTTATGGTCGCGGTGTGGTCGTCCTACAACTATCTGCGCTACGGTCACCTGAAACGCCAGCGCAGGAGTGCATTGGTCGACAGAGGCACTATCGCAAGAGCGTTGGGCGTGCAGCATCCCACAGCGAAGTGCATGCGCGTTGCAGCGCGCGTGGTTCTGGAGTTCCTGGAGGACGGGGTGGCGATGCATGAAGAGGTTGCATAGCGTGTGCAGGCCTGTCCACATGCACGTGGTGAATCCGAATGTGGCGCAAGTTTCCTTTTCCCCTGTTCGTAGCAACTTGCCACCTCAAGCATCGGGCTGGTGACGCACAGCGACTGGCTTGCAACGATCCTGTGCCGGAATATCCGGCGTGTTGACAACAGAACGACTTGATTACTAGTCTCCGACGCAGGCCTGAGCGCAACGCCAGGTGAAGGGGAACTATCGATGCGTGTTTGGCAAGGGATCTGCCTGTCGGCAGTGGTACTGTTTTCATTCGGTTCGTTGTGCCACGCGCAGTCGACTCCCCAGGAGAATGAATACAAGCAGCTCATCCGGGTCAATGAGGACATCCAGCCGCTGGGCGAACACCCGTTCGGCGAGGGCATCAGTCTCTACGATGGATCGCTATCCTTTACCCAGACGGACGTCAGCTTGGCGGGCACGGGCCCGTTGCTGCAGTTGGTTCGCCAATTCGATGCCGAGGGTGACCGACCCAGTGCGTCAACTGTCGACCCTGCCTTTGGCGATTGGAAACTGATCCTTCCCCATCTGGAAACGTTGACGGCTGGCATCCCCCCCTCGGCGAGCAACCCGACCGGCTTGCCGATGTGGAACTACGACTCGTATACCCAGTCACCGCAAAAGATCTACGGCTGGCAGATCGACAACTCCACAGCGCCGGGCATCGATCTCAATGCACGGTGCAGCCATTTCGACGTACCTCCCACGGTAGTAATGCATTTGGGCGATGCTGCCCTCACGCCGTGGGATCCCGAGGACTGGTGGAAGGGCTATCACCTCGTGCTTCCTGGCGAATCAGGCCAGGACATGCTCTCCAACGTCGATGCCACGACAAATAGCACCTATCCGGTAGTCACCAAGAGCCACTGGCGATTCAGCTGCCTTCCGAGCACGGCGAATGGCCAGCCCGGTGAGGCTTTCCTGGGACAGGCGCCTGACGGCACGAAGTACTGGTTCGACACGTTGGTTTATCGTGGCGCACCGGGCATGACGCGGCCGCTCTACTCCAGCGGGGCCAGTGTGGATTCGCACCCCTCCAGCATGGTGGCTTACGCGAACACGTCCGTCGAAACGCTCATCAGCGTGTTGTCCGGCTCGACCATGGCACATGCCGCACCGGCCTCCGACAGCATGTCGCGGAGCTTGGGTGTGTTACTGGTGAGCAAGATCCAGGATCGATTTGGCAACACGCTCAACTACAGCTATGACGCCAATGGCTATCTGACGGGTATCACGGCGAGCGATGGTCGCGCTCTCAGTGTGACCTACGTGTCGGGCACGGCCCAAATTCAGAGTGTGACTTTGCAGCCCTCGTCTGGCGCACCCCGAACCTGGACGTATGCCTATAGTCCCTGGGCCAATGGCATCTCCCTCAATGCGGTAACCCTGCCCGATGGCACCCAGTGGCGTTACAACCTGACGGGCTTCGATGCGGCGACCTTGTCTTCCGTCAGCACCTCCACTTGCATCACGCTGGCGGTTCCCGCCAACCTCGGTCCGGCGACAGGCACGATCGTCCACCCTTCGGGGTTGACGGGAACCTTCACGGTGGCGCCGATCAAGCACGGGCGATCACTGGTGCCGCGTAGTTGCATGGGGATGCAGTACAACGATCCCAATACAGGGGGCAGTTACGCGCTCGCCCCCGACGCGTGGTACAGCCTGACGGCTACGCAAATGACCGTCTCGGGTGCGGGCCTTCCGAGCCAAACCTGGTCCTATAACTTCTCGCCTTCCAACGACAGCTGGTCAGACTGTTCGGGGACTTGCCCCACGACCATCTTGAGCGATGTCGTGGCGCCGGATGGCAGCGCGGTGCGGCATATCTTCAGCAATCGGTTCGGCATGACCGAGAGCCAGTTGCTGCGTACGGAGTACTACACCGGAGCCGCGGGTTCGTCGACCCTGTTACGGGCCGAAGACAACGCCTACGCCCCGCCGACGACTGCGCCGTTGCCCACGGTTGCCGGCACCAATCTTCAATTCCTCATCAACGCGGACCAGACGACCAAATACTCACCGCTCAACCAGCGCGTCATCACCCAGGATGGCGACACGTATACGTGGCAGGCGGAAGCGTTCGATGTCTACGCGCAGGTGACCCAGACCAAGCGCTCCAACTCGATCGCCGGACAAAGCGCGATCGAGGAGGCCACCACGTATCTCAACGATACGGCGCTGTGGGTACTGGGCCTGCCGCAACAGGTGACCAATGTCACCACCGGCGAGACCGAGAGCCTCAACACCTACAACACCAGCAACGACACGTTGCTGTCGCGCGCCCGCTTCGGCCAGTCGGTGATGAGCTACACGTTCAACAGCGCCGGCCAGCTGGCCAGCTTCACCGACGGCAACAGCCACACCACCAGCC
>Ga0210409_10000156_pt1 | contig 143299 bp, 111 predicted proteins | sample IncBWH17MmetaG_FD_161649 | JGI IMG/M metagenome (GOLD analysis project Ga0210409, IMG submission 161649) | Forest soil microbial communities from Barre Woods Harvard Forest LTER site, Petersham, Massachusetts, United States - Inc-BW-H-17-M | ecosystem: Environmental > Terrestrial > Soil >...
GCCCTCGTTGATGAGCTCGGCGATGCGCTCGATGAGCTTGGATTTGTTGACCTGATAGGGGATCTCGGTGACGATGATGGCCTGGCGACCGCCGGAGATGTTCTCGATGGAGCACTTGGCGCGCATGATGAAGCGGCCACGGCCGGTCTTGTAGGCCTGGGGGATGTTGTTTTTGCCGAAGAGGAATCCGCCGGTGGGGAAGTCTGGTCCCTTGACGTGCTGAAGGACGAGCTCCAGATCGCTGGTGGGATCCTGCGGGGATTTAGAGATGAGGGCGATGCAGGCGTTGACGACTTCGGTGAGGTTGTGGGGCGGGACGTTGGTCGCCATGCCGACGGCGATACCGCCTGAACCGTTGACGATGAGATTCGGGATACGCGCCGGGAGGACGGTCGGCTCTAGGGTCGATTCGTCGTAGTTGGGGGTGAAGTCGACGGTGTCGGAGTCGATGTCGGCGAGCATTTCGCCGGCGATGCGGGTCATGCGGGACTCGGTGTAACGCATCGCAGCGGGTGGGTCGCCGTCGACGGAGCCGAAGTTACCCTGGCCATCAACGAGGGGATAGCGGAGGGAGAAGTCCTGCGCGAGGCGGACCATGGTGTCGTAGATAGCGGAGTCGCCGTGTGGGTGGTAGTTACCCATGACGTGGCCGACGACCTTGGCGGACTTGGTGTACTTCTTGTTGAACTGGAGGCCCATCTCCTGCATGCCGTAGAGGATGCGGCGGTGAACGGGCTTGAGGCCGTCACGGACGTCGGGCAGGGCTCGGCCGATGATGACCGACATGGAGTAGTCGAGGTACGACCGGCGCATCTCGTCTTCTATATTGACGGGCAGCAAAAAAGCGGCGCCGCGACCCTGAACGGTTGAAGGACCGTCGGGTGGACCACCGGCTGGGGGAGGGGCGTTAGAGCCGGCGTCTTGCGGAGAAGGGGGACCGAGGGGAAGTTCTGGATTCTGTTCGTCAGCCATGGTTATCCCTCTATTATAGAGGGTTTTCGCGCGGGCGGGGCCGTCCGGCGCCGTGCAGGACCAGAGGTGCGGAGCGGCGTTATTTGAGCGAGCTCGGGAGTGGAGCGTGTGGCGGGAAATCAGTCATAAGAAAAGGGATATCCGGGTAGGTTTTTGATGTGATCTCAGTGTTTTTGATTTTATGAAATCGATTGCTTCCTGTTACGAAAAACCACCAGTCTGTTCTGTGAATCTAAGCGGCCTATCCGCCTACTCGATTCCTTTGATTCTGTCAATATTATTTTTCAGATATTTGTTTCCTGAATCAGTAGGCTGCTTCCGGGAGAAGCGCTTTTCTCGAGGGTGGGACTCCGAGATAAGTCGTTTGAAATCCTGAACAAGTGATAGTTCTTTCGCCGCTAATCACGAATGGCACGCAGTTTGCAACAAATATTTGCAGCTACGTCCCTGTATCTGCGTGTTCGTCACATTTTGAGCCCCTGGACGCAGCGCACTGTGAGGGCGAACACGAGTATGACGACTTTGAGGAGTTATACACATGAAGAAATTAATTGGCATTGCGGTGATGCTATTTGCAGTCGTTACGTTGAGTTTCGGTCAGGCGACTTCGGCGAGTGGTGGATCGATTCAGGGCTCGATCACCGATCAGACAGGTGCAGTGGTTCCGAACGCCGCGATTGTGATCCGATCGCCGGATACCGGCTACTCGAGAGCAGTTACGACCGACTCCGCGGGAGTTTATAGCATTGGACCTCTGAATCCGGGGCCGTGGTCGGTAACTGTGACCGCTCCCGGATTCCGGACGTTAACCGTCAACACCATCATCCAGACCGGAACGGTAACGAGCGGCAGTTTCAAGCTGACGGTTGGCGAATCCAGCGTGACGGTCGAGGTGAATGCGGGCGCGGTGCAGGTGAATACAGACCAGCCGGGCGTGTCGGATGTGCTCTCGCGTCAACAGATCGAAGCTCTGCCTCTTAATGGGCGCAATATTCTTGATGCGGCCCAGGTGCAGCCGGGCGTTATCCTGCAGAGCGGCGAGACGTTCGATCCTACCAAGGCAGGCTACTCGGCTATCTCGGTCGGCGGCGTTTCAGGGCGCACAACGCGTATTCTGCTCGACGGCCAGGACATTACAGACGAGACGGTTGGAACCACGCTGTTCAATGTTCCGACGGGCGCGGTTCAGGAGTTTCAGTTGAACCGCTCCACGCAGGACGTTTCGGGTGAAGTGACCTCAACCGGCCAGATGCTGATTGCGACCCAGTCTGGAACAAACGGCTACCATGGGCAGCTTTTTTACTATTTTCAAGATCACCGCGCTGGATTTGCACGGACAACGGGCGGCTTCGATGCGCCCTTTCAGCGGAATCAGTTCGGCGGGTCGTTTGGCGCCCCAATTATCCATGACAAGCTGTTCTTCTTTGCAGATGTGGAGCGCGTCAAGCAAGATGAAGAAGGCTCGGCTACAACCAGCCCCACCTTCGCGGCGATTCAGGCTCAGTATCCGTCGATTCCGTCCCCTTTCCGCGACACGTACAGCACGGGTCGCTTAGACTGGAACGGCCCGAAGGGTGCGCACTTATTTTTCCGCGCCACTTACAACGTAAACGCTGATTCGTCGAACTTCGGGCAACTCTACTCGCTGTATAAGACGCGAAACAATACGCCAGCTTTTGTTGGGGGTGTTGATTTTGCGTCGAAGCGGTTTACCCACTCCATACGAGGAAGCTATGTGAAGTTCCATAACCTCCTTGGAGACGGAACGGGCGGACTGACCTCGATTTACAATCCGCTGCCGGACGTGGGCGGCGGAGTCACGCTGTACAACACGACGGATGGATTCTACGCAGGCCCAAACTACCTTGCTCCGCAGGGGACCTTCCAGTCTAACAAGCAGTTGCGTTACGACGGCACATGGACCAAGGGTGCTCATAATGTGAAATATGGCGCAAGCATGAACCGTATTCTGGGGGGCGGCTTTGCAGCGTTCTACGGGGCGTCTCTGTTCACGCGGTTCAGCGGCGCAACCCTCCTTACAGGGCAGGCGAGCTCAACCAATCCGAACGCTCTTGGATGCAACGGCGTCCCCAACGCTGCCCCTTGCGCGGACGACCCGATCAATGGATACCGCGTGCGTTACTACCTGCTGGGTAATGGAAATGGGTTTTTCTCGGAGAAGCCTGGCTTTGGATTGAAAGGCGGTGGCGCAAGTTCCTGGCGCATCGCATCCTATATAGGCGATACCTGGAAGGTGGCTCCCTTCTTTACCCTGTCGGCTGGTCTCCGGTGGAGCGTAGATACGAATCGTGGCAATCAGGACGTGCCGACGCCGCTATGCTCGAGCGTCGATCCTGCATTCCAGTTCCCAGGATGCACGGGGAATACGCCACTGTTCGACCAGTATCAGCAAGGACTGGGCAAGCAGACGCATCAACCCTGGGCGAACTTTGGGCCACAGGTGGGTTTCGTCTACAGCCCGGGCGATCACAAGACCTCAGTCCGTGGAGGCATCGGTATCTTCTATGAGAGCAACGTCTTCAATAACACGGGGAATGCGCGCAGCTCCGTGGTGAACGCGGACGGCAATTATTTCAACTATACCCAGGCGTGTGGTGGCGCGAACGTTATAACGATGCCAGATGGCTCGGCCGTCAGTTCGGTTAACGGCGTTCCACTCTCGACGATATGCGGCGAATCAATTGCACAGTCGGCTCCGCAGATCGCTCAGTTGAAGGCTCAGTTCCAGGCTGCATCGCAGACGGGCGGCCCTAACCCAGGCTATATCGGTACGGGTGGTGCTTTGTTTGCGAACGGCATTTATGGTGGGCCCTTCCTCAGCCCATACGCGATCCAGTTCAATGGCGGGGTCGAGCGTGAGATAGCGCGTGGCACCGTTCTCAGCATCGACTATGTTCACAACGCGACGATCAAGGTTCCCCTGCTGATCGACGTCAACCACGTAGGCGCGGCGCGTTACCTGAACGTTGCGGCAGCTCAGGCGGCGATTAAGGCAACAACAAGCTCGTTCGGTTGCCCGGGTGATGGCTCAACCGCGGACATCAATTGCGCCATCGGCGCCGGTGCCCAGATCACCGACTTCGCCGGCAATGGCCTGGATTCCGGCAACCAGTACTCGAATAGCTCTCCGGCCTCAGCTCAAGGGCAGCCATATCCAGCAGCGTTCGCCGGTGCAAATCCGAATGTGGGTAAAGGTTTGTTCATCCTGCCAGTTGGACGATCTGGTTACGACGCGCTGCAAGTCGTACTGAGGCAGCAAATCCAGCACCCGGTACAGGGAATTACCAGCTCGACGTTCCAGGTCTCTTATTCGCTCTCAAGGATCGTGAACCCGATCAACGAAACCAACTCCGGCGACCAGTTCTTCGCTTCGTTACCGTTCGACTACGACGATCCGAACCAGTACATGGGTCGTCCGAACCTCGACCACACCAATCAGTTGAGCTTCGGTGGCAGTGTCGCTGTGAAGTACGGGTTGAATGTGTCCTTGATCGGACACTTCTACTCGGCAGGCGCGACGACTCTGACACTGGATCAGGGCTCCGGCGCTGCTGGAGAGATCTTCCGCACGGACGTTACAGGTGATGGATCGACCGGCGATCTGGTTCCTGGAACATTACCGGGAGACTACATGCATCGGATAAAGGGGGCCGGGCTTAACAGGCTGATCAACAACTACAACGGAGCACATGCGGGTCAGCCTACGCCAGCAGGTCAGGCGTTGATCAGCGCTAATCTATTGACGTTGCAGCAGCTGCAGGCACTGAACGGAGTGCAGCAGCAGATTGCTACTGTGCCGACGACGCCAATAGGCAACCCGGCGTTCCGTGCCTTCGATGTTACGATCTCCTACCCGATCCATCTGAAACGGCTACGTGAGGGTATGAGCATTGAACCGGCCGTCTCGATGTATAACCTTGCGAACATGAGCAACTTCGACCGGCTGTCTGGAGTACTTGCCAACACGACTACCGCTGGAGGAACCGTAGGAACGACCAATAGCTTCCTAAACGGTCCCAATAACCCGGCTGTGTACGATGGCAGCCCCCGTATCCAGCGCGGCTCCGGAACGTTCGCTGCAGGCGCTCCGCGGACGACGGAGTTCCAGTTGAAGTTCAACTTCTAATCCTCCGGCGACAGAACAACAAAAGCGAGGAGCTTTGGCATCTGGGAGGAAGCTGAAGAGCCTCGCTTCTATTTCGGCGGAACCCGAAGGTGTTAACCTTTCGTAACTACCCACTGCTTAAACAATATGTTAGGTTCATGCCCATTCGAGGATGCTGTTATCGCGCATTCCTATGGCGCCGAAGCTATTCCAACAGCCGAAGCGGGAATTTCTAACAAAAGATACCAAGGAGTTCAAATGCAACTGATTTCAAAGATACTAGCCCTTTCGTTAGCAGGAATATTTGCAATTCCAGCCATTCCTGCATTCGCATCTGACACATGCGTTTCGTTAGAGACAGCTGACCTTAGAATCTGTACACAGAACTACGTCGCATGTACCTCTGATCCAACCACATGTAATACCTATCATGCTGAATGCATCACTCAGGCACACGACGACTACGAGCAATGCCTGAAGGATAATAATCCTCCTGGAACATGCGATCCCAATCACCAAATTTGCGGCGTTACATATCGTTCGAGAAAATACAAGATCTTTGATCCTAACCGTCTCCTAATCGATATCGTGTTTCAGCCAACACTGACCGCTCCAAAATCTAAGAAGTCTTAGCAAAGTCTCTTGATACGCCGGGCCTTACCAAAAAGACTTTGTTAGCATCCTTCGGGGAGCTTCGGCTCTCCGCTTTTTTTGTGCGGTGCTCGAATGGGGACTTATTCTGTCGTATATTATTGAAGTAAGACTAATCCTGTCGTATATTCAAAACATCGCGAATATAGCGAATATTTAGAGGTTTGCAGGATCGAAGATGAGTAAAAACAGATCCTCGCGGATTTATCTCTTGGCGGAGACCGCGAGGACCTGGGGACCACAGCCATTCAACGTGACTGTAGTTTGTCTGCATTATAGGGTCACGGTGGGGCTGTTTCAATCGGGCTTCTGATCCCTCTTCTCCTCTCTCGATTCTTTAGGTCAATGGGAGCTCCGGCGTTCGTGGCGATGGCTGCTACGAAAATACCGGTGAGCGGTTAAGGACCCTTTGCGCGACTTTTTCGGTCGAGCGGCGGGTGGGTTGTTGGATCGATTGCGGAGAAGACAGTGAAGCGCAAAGAGATAAAGCAGAGCACGAAGCGTGAAAAGCATGGCGTGAGATTTTCAGGGTCACGCGGGTGGATCGCGGTGGGGACGCTGGCGGCGTATGCGGTGATGGGTGGGACGAAGTCGGCGCTGGCTTATGTGGAGAAGACCGGCGGCGCAGTTGGAGAAGCTGGGTCGGAGGCGAGCCTTCCGTTGAAGCGGTTCAATATTGCCGCAGGGCCGCTGGATGAAGCGATCAAGGAGTATGAGAAGGCAACGGGGCTGACCGTGAAGATCGTTCTGCCTACGGGGACGTTGGCGGGATTCAAGTCTCTGGGAGTGGTGGGTTTGTATCCGGAGGAAGAGGCGATGCGTCTGCTTCTGGATGGCACGGGCTTGAACTATCGCATCGAGGATGCAACGACGCTGGTGGTGGGAGTGCAGGCGAAGGATTCGGTGTCGGTGACGGCGTCGGAGGCAAACTCGGTGTCGCTGTCGAAGTTTACGGAGCCGTTGATCGAGACACCGCAGAGTGTCAATGTGGTTCCGCAGTTTGTGTTGAAGGATCAGGGTGTATCGACACTGCGCGATACGCTGCGCAATGTTCCGGGCATCAGCCTTGCGGCGGGCGAGGCGGGCGCGCAGGGAGATAACCTGACGATCCGCGGCTTTACCGCGCGCAACGACATCTTTCTCGATGGCATTCGCGACTTCGGTAGTTACTACCGCGACTCGTTCAACTACGAGCAGGTAGAGGCGCTAGAGGGGCCGGCAGGAATTCAGTTTGGACGCGGCTCAACCGGCGGCGTCATAAACCAGGAGAGCAAGGTTCCTGCATGGCAGGAGTTTGCGAGTGTGCAGACACAGTTCGGCACGGACAAGACGCGCAGAATTACAGCTGATCTCAACAAGCCGATCGCGGATGTAGCGGGCGGGATGGCGGTTCGCGCGAACGTGATGGCGCAGGAAGGCGGCGTTGCAGGACGCGACTACGCCGAGGTACGGCGGTTCGGAATTGCGCCTTCGATCTCGATCGGGCTGAATACCAACACTCACGCAACCTTGAGCTATGTACATCTGACAGAGAGCGACACGCCGGATTATGGATTGCCGTGGCTTGGCGCAAGCGTCGCGCCTGGACCGATTCGTCATCACTACTACGGGTTCCCGGACCAGAATTATCTGAAGACGAATGACGACATCGTTACGCTGAAGGCCGATCACGAGTTTTCGCCGAATTTGAATCTGCATACGATCTTCCGCGCAGCGAACTACCCTCGGCAGGCGATGATTACCGAGCCGCAGATCTGCTCGAATGCTTCAGCCAGCGTGCCTGTGGGTGGATTTGTAAGCTCGCTGCCGACCTCGGCGGTGAATTCGAAGCTGCCATGCGCATTTACGCCGGCGAGCGATCCAAACACGATTATCGTGAACCGCAACCAGATTCAAGCGAAGAGCGTAGAAGGCGATCTCTGGAACCAGACCGAAGTGACAGCGCGCTTCAAGACCATCGGGATAAGGCATGCGCTGGTGGCGGGTGTTGAAGGCGGCCAGGAGATCTCGAATCCGATTCGCACGAGCTACACGCTCAACAACATCAATACCGTACCGACGGCAACGCTGATCAATCCGAACACGCAGCAGCCATTTGCCGGAACGGGGTATATCACCTCGATCGTGCATACCAAGTCGAAGAGCGTTGGGCTGTACTTCGTGGACACCCTGAAGCTGGGCCGTTTCTTCGACCTTAGCGGCGGCATCCGCTGGGACAGATTCGATACGGGGTATAACCTCTATCAGCCTACCCCGCCGGCAGGTGGAACAGTGACCGCAGCAGTTCCGCCGATCAATCGTATCGATGAACAGCCAAGTTATCGAGCGGCCTTTGTCTACAAGCCTTCGAGCCACGGTAGCGTCTACTTCGACTATGGAACAAGCTTCAATCCCGCGGCGGAATCGCTGAGTCTGAGCATTGGTCTGGCAAACAGCTCGGCCGCGCCGGAGCAGAACGAAACCTACGAAGTAGGCACGAAGTGGAGCTTCCTCAACGAACGTCTCCTGATGGAAGGTGCATGGTTCCGCACTGAAAAGGACAACGCTCGCGAGACGGATCCAACGAACTCGAACAACATCGTCGCAGCGGGCAATCAGGTAGTGAAGGGTGTCCAATTCAGCGTTGTGGGGCGACTGCCTGAGGGCATGGACATTGTCGCTGGCTATGCCTATCTCGACAGTGCCGTAATCTACTCGAAGTTCTTCCCGATCGCGGTGAGATATCCGCTGGCGAACGTGCCGAAGCAGACGTTCAATCTGTTTGTGACGCACAAGCTTCCGTGGAGACTAAACGCAGGCCTGGGCGGCAACTATGTTGCCAGCAGAACAGCAAGCTCTACGGTGCCGTTTGTTCCGACAAGCTACGGACCGGCGCAGAAGTTTGCCGCCGGAACGGCACCGTGTGGTGCGACTGCGACAACCTGCTATGAAGTTCTATCGACAGCGATGAAGCAGGTCCCGGGTTACTGGGTCTTCAACGCGATGTTGCGGCGGCCCATCACGGATCGGCTCGAGCTGCAGGCAAATGTCAATAATCTGCTGAACCGGTATTACATCGATCTGCCGCATCCGAGTCATCTGGTTCCAGGCGCAGGAGCGAGTGCGTTGATCGGTGTGAACTTCAAGTTCTAACAAGTGAAGTGGGTGAGTAAGTCGGCCTGATTTTCCGGGCCGACTTACTTGTGTCGATGTTTTGAGTTAGAGGAGTAGATGATGCTGATTACGATTCCGGATGTTTTGAGCGTAGGCGAAGTAGCACAGGCGCGAGCAAAGCTCGATGCAGCAGAGTGGGTCGACGGCAAGGTCACAGCCGGCTATCAGGCACAACGGGTGAAAGATAATCATCAACTACCGGAAGGGCATCCGGTGGCGGTGGAACTGGGCGAAATGGTGTTGGGCGCGCTGGCACGGTCACCGTTGTTCATGTCGGCTGCGCTGCCGCTGCGAGTATTTCCGCCGATGTTCAATCGCTACACCGGCGGCGGGCACTTTGGAACGCACGTCGATACAGCCATTCGCGCAATGGTTACGACTGGGCAGAGAATCCGCACGGACGTGTCGGCTACGCTGTTTTTGTCTGCGCCGGAGGAGTACGAAGGCGGCGAGCTGCTGGTAGAGGACACCTACGGTTCGCACTCCGTAAAGCTACCCGCGGGACATATGGTGCTGTATCCGGCGACTAGTCTGCATAGGGTTGAGCCTGTAACTCGCGGTGCGCGCGTAGCTTCGTTCTTCTGGATACAAAGCATGATCCGGGGCGATGGTGACCGATCGTTGCTGTTCGATCTGGACACGGCGATTCAACGGCTTGCGGTCGAGGTGCCCGGGAATACCGCGGGGGTGCAGTTGACCGGGGTTTATCACAATCTACTGCGGCGCTGGGCTGAGATGTAGTGTTTGCTATACGATGGAACGGCCTATGAATAATCAGCCGCGCCGTTCCCTCGTCGTAGCAGGAGTGTGCCTCCTTCTGCTCATCTTCGGATTGCAGATTGCCTCGACCGTGCATCAGGAGTCACTGACATGGGATGAGGGCGACCATATCTTCGCAGGGTACATGTCATGGAAGACGCACGACTTCGGATTTAACCCTGAGCATCCGCCGTTGATGAAGTTGCTGGGGACGCTGCCGCTGCTTGCATTGCCGATGCATGTTCCGCCGGACCAGCATCGATACTTTAAAAGTGAAGCGTACTTCGACGGCCGCGACATGCTCTTTGCTGACGGGCCAGAGGGCGCGAAGATGATGACGTTCCGGGTGCGGATGGCAACGGGAACCCTGGCGATCGTGCTGGGATTGTTGGTGTTTCTGGCGGGATACGAGATGTTTGGCGTTGGCGCTGCATTCGCTGCGCTTATTCTGCTGATATTTGAGCCGAACGTACTTGCGCATGGTGCCTTCGTTACGACGGATGTTGGCGTCTCCTGTTTCTTTTTCGCATCCATCTACGCGTTCTATCGATACTGTAAATCGCCTTCGATTGGAAGGCTGTTGGTCGCAGGTTTAGCTGCGGGACTGGCTTTGGCTACGAAGCACTCAGCCGTACTGCTATTGCCGATGCTGATGTCGCTGGTTGCATGCGAAGTTGTCTTCCGTTTCCGCGATGAGCCACGGGTAAAGCGAGCCCTGCAGTTGGTTGGTGCGTTGGCAGCCATTGGGGCGGTCGCGCTGGTGGTCCTCTGGGCCTTCTATGGATTTCGCTATAACGCTCGTCCAGGTAGCTTGAGGCTCGATCCTTCGCTGGTGGATTATGTGAAGCCCCTGAGTCCAGATGAGGCCAGGGGAATTTTGCAACTTGCAAAGTTACATATTCTGCCTGAGTCCTATCTGTATGGATTGGCGGATGTACGGTCGATGGCGAATGGGATGCCGAGCTACTTCTTTGGCAAGGTCTACGCGCATGGAATCTGGTATTACTTTCCGACCGTGCTGCTGATTAAGTCGACGATTGGGTTTCTGGCGGTGGTGTTGTTGGCGTTCGCTGCGATTGTCGCCGGGCGGTTTCGACAGTGGCGGGAGATTCTGTTTCTGCTTGTGCCTGCCGGGGTTTATCTGTTTGTGGCGATGACCTCGCATTTGAATATTGGAGCGCGGCATATTCTTCCGGTGTGGGTGTTTCTCTGTGTGTTTGCTGCGGGCGGAGCGTGGGCATGGAGTGCGTCGTCGCGACGCTGGAGTTATGTGGTGGGTGTGCTGTTGTTGTTGCACGTAGCTTCTTCGGCGCGGGCTTACCCGAACTACATGGCTTATGCGAATGAGCTTTGGGGTGGACCGTCGAAGACCTACAAATATCTAACTGACTCGAATACAGACTGGGCGCAGCAGTTGGTTGCAGTAAAGAAATATACGGACGAGCACGGCATCAAGGACTGTTGGTTCGCTTACTTCGCCGATCCATTTTTGCGCGCCGAAGACTACGGAATTCCGTGTAAGCCGCTGCCTACTCCTGACTCCTGGTTTAGCGATGTGCAGCATCCGGTGCCAACAACGATTACAGGGCCAGTACTCATCAGCGCCGGTACGCTGACGGGGTTTGAGCTTGGATCGAGCGTGTTGAACCCTTATGGCGATTTCGAAAAATTGAAGCCGACAACATCCATTCAGGATGGCGTGCTGGTGTTCGAGGGCACATTTCAGGTTCCCCTTGCTTCGGCGCTGAGTTACGTACAGGAATCCAAGGCGTTGCGCGAAAAGAAGGACTTTGCCGGGGCGCTGACGCAGGCACAACAGGCGGTGGCCATCGCTCCTGATGCGGTCCAGACGCAAGTGGCGCTGGGTGATGCTCTGATGGCACTGGGTCAGAAGGATGAGGCTCGCGTTGCGTATGGGCGTGCGATGGAATTGGTGAAGACCATGGAGCCAGGAGCCCGGGAGGAGTGGGCCGCGAGGATGGAGAAGAAGATCGCGTCCGTCGGATAAACCTTGAAGTGTGTACGAGAGTAGTTACAAAACCTAGGGTAAATATCGATAGACAGCGACATGCTCCTGCGTGGAGTTAGCGCGGTCGGCGAGCATATCTTCTTCATTCATGCTGAAGGTCTGCTCCCATTGTTTCTGAAGAGCTGGAGCAAATCTTTTGATGAAGCGATCTGGGGCTGGATTGATGTAGATGAGGTGAACCTCGCGCGGCTCATCGGCGAGAGAGCGGGTGAGGTTGCGCAGGCATCGCTTGAGCACGGGTCCGAGGAAAGGATTGTAAAGATACAGAACAACTGGGCCGGTGGGATAGTCGATTGCGGTGGCGTCGCCGGTGTAGGTTTCAATGTGGCGGCACTGTTGCCACGCCGGGGAGAAGCTCGCGATGTTGGCTGCGGCGATGGTGCTGAGTTGCAATGATAGTTCGACACCGAGGATACGGCGGAAGGGAAAGTGCGAAGCGACCAGAAGAGCGCGTCCCTTGCCAGAGCCGAGGTCGAGAAAGGTGAAGCGCTTGTGATCGATGTCGAGAGTATTAATGAGATGGAGAAGCAGCGCAGGGGAGATGCCATAGTAGGCAGTGCTCCATTGGCGGTTACTGTGCTTAGTCGGTATGTCTTCGCCGTAGATGAGGCCGCTGGTGTCGGTGCCGTGGGCTATATCGAAGGGGTGGATTGCAGGCGCGGGTGCGGGTGATGGAGGGTCGCGTTGGAAGATGGACTGGTGGAGCTCGCGAAAATCGTGGTTTACGAATGCGTGAAGTGCTCCGCGGATAAGGGATCTTGCCATGTTTGATTCCAGGGGAGTTTCTGTCAGGCTTCGGGCATCTCTTCGTAAGGAAGGAAGAGGCTGAAGACGGTTCCATGGCGAATGGGATGTTCCGTGCTGCGAAAGGTGAGACGACCCTGGTGGCGGTTGACGATGCCAGAGGAGATCCAGAGGCCGAGGCCGGTGCCGTTGAGTTCCTTGGTGGTGTAGAAGGGTTCGAAGATGCGGGAGCGAACCGCCGGGGCCATGCCGTGGCCGGTATCGGCAATGGTGATGCGGATGCCGTTGCGGTTGGTACGGTGATCCGTAACGTTGTGAGCGCGGACGATGAGGCGGCCTCCGCCGGGACGCATAGCGTCGATGGCATTGGCGATGAGATTGTTAAGAACCTGACGGATGTCGTTTTCGAAGCACAGGATAGTACTCGTGGTCTCGTAGGTGGCATCGACGGTGATGCCGGAGTTTACGAGGCGACCCTGGTAGAGATTGAGAACGGCGGAAACGAGATCCTCAGCCGTGACGTGGGTGGCGCGGACTGCCTGGCGATGGAAGCGGAGGGTCTGTGTGGCTATCTGGCAGACACGCGAGAGTTCGGACTGCGCCGTGTTGACGTAGTTTGCGAGATCGGGAGGCAGATTGTCCGTGGTGGCAATCAGGTAAAGCAGGTTGGTGATGGCTTCGAGCGGATTGTTGATCTCATGCGAGATGGAGGTGGCAAGGCGACCGACGGCAGCGAGCTTCTCACTCTGGATGAGGGCGGCCTCTGCTTTTTTCTGGTTGGTGATCTCGAGGACGACAGCGGCGATGCCCTCGACCTTGCCGTCAATACCGTTGATTGGAGAGTAGCTTACGTTCCAGCTGCGTCGTTCGCCGGGGCGCGCGGGAAGCTCGCCTTCGAGGATGTGATTCCTGATGGGATGACCGTGCGCGACCTGTTCGAAGAGGTTCTGGATGCCTTTGAGCGGGGCGATCTCCGTAACGCGGCGGCCGATAATCTGATCTTTCGGCAGGCCGATGGTCTCGGCTTGACGCGTGTTGACGCGAATATACCGGAAGTCGACGGGGTCGAAGAGCGCGAGGCCGACAGGAGCGGTTTCGTATATGGTTTCGAGCTCGGCGCGTTGGCGCTCGGTCTCCTCCTGGCGTTGCTGAAGAGTTTCGGCGAAGGTCTTACGGTCGTCGATGTCGATGTTCACGCCGAGCCAGTGCAGGATGTTGCCGTGGTCGTCGCGCACGGGCATCGCGCGAATCCAGAACCAGCGCGCGCGGCCGTCGCGTGCCCGGATAAGGCGAGCTTCGATGTTGTAATCAGCACCGGTGGATACGGAATGAGTCCAGGCTTCGACAACGCGCGGGCGATCATCGGGATGAAAGGCCTTGAGCCATTCGTGACCGTCGAGATGGTCGGGTGTGAAGCCGAGATAGTCGAGCAAACCCTGGTTGGCGTAGGTCAGGCTGCCATCGGGCGCTCCCATCCAAATGGCCTGCGGATTGAGATCGGCAAGGATGCGGTAGCGAGCTTCGCTGGTGATGAGGGCGTCTTCGTCGCGCTTGCGGTCGGTGATATCGATGGAGAGACCGCGGAGACGAGTTGAGCCCCCATCCACTTTGACGGCTTGTCCGCGATTTTCCACCCAGATAATTTCGCCGTTGGCGGCGCGAAGAGGAAAATCGATAACGATCATCTCCCCGGTTTCGATCGTCTTTTGAATGAGATCACGGACGATGGGAACATACTCGGGTAAGACGATCTCTAGAAAGCTTTGAAGATTTGGAATGCCGGCGAGCGGATGGCCGAAGACAGGATAGGAGCCATCGCCGAAGGTAATGTCGCCAGTGGCGATATCGATGTCCCAGGTGGCGACTTTTGCTGTCTGCTGGACAACAGCGAGCAAATCCTGTTGATGCTTCAGGGTGGAAACAGTGCGCCGACGAGCCGTGATGTCGCGGAAGAAGATGACGATGCCGTCGTCTGAAGGACGGATCAAAATGGAGAACCAGAGATTAAGCGGCTCAGGATAGAACGCCTCGAACTCGCTGGGGATGCCTTCGTTCATGGCGCGCTCAGCATGATAGCGATATTCACCCTGCAGCTTGACCTCAGTGAGCTCGTGCGAGATCTTTTTGCCCAGCAGGTCGCCTCGGAGATTTAGTAGCTCGGCGGCGCGGCGATTGAGGAAGGTGAACTCCCAGTTGCGGTTGAGACTGATGACGGCGTCGGTCGTGGCTTCGAGGACCTGGTTGAACTGACGTACCGAGGCATCGCGCACGGATTCTGCACGTTTACGGTCGGTGATGTCCTGGTAGTAAAGAGCCAGGCCGTCATCGGTGGGACAAACATGCACATAGACCCAGGTATCGATCGGCTCGCAAAAGTATTCGATCTGAGTGGGTTCGCCGGTCTCCATAACACTGCGGTAGGCCGTCTCGAGCGGCGTGCCGACGATGTAGGGGTAGACCTCCCAGTAAGTCCTCTTATTGATATCGGCAGGCGTGACCCGACTACGCCGAAAAGCTTCGTCGTTGGCAAAGGTAATGATCCAGTCTCGATTGAGGCAGAGAATGCCCTCCCGCACCTGGCTGAGGAGACGGGCAAGTTGCGTATGACGATTGTCGGACTCGCGCCGGCCGAGGCCTTGTCGTTTGGGGGATGTTCCGGTGCTGGCAGGCGTGGTGGACATAGAGGGCCAGGGGGTTGAGTGGATCATCTCATATGGCCGTACTTGATCATACGGTCTGGTTGCCGGATTCTAGCACCTCAATACGGGACTGCAACGCGGTAATAGTGGCGCTGAGAGAAGCGAGCTGGGCCTCGATATGGGCGAGACGCTGGCTGGCTGATCCGTCTGCCTGGACGGAGCTGGGCGCCGCCGCTTGCATCTCGGGCTGGCCTCCCAAAAGATGAGCATAACGCGCCTCGCGCGAGCCAGGCTGGCGGGGCAGGATAGTCGTGAGAGCGCCGGTCCTGGCGGGATCGCCGGTCGTTTCGGGTGTCTCGCGGGAGGCCATGCGCTCGAGCGTGGACTGTACAGAGGCCAGATCGTCGAAGGTGTAGAGCCGGTCGGCGCGGCTGCGAAGCTCGCCGGGAGTTTGAGGGCCGCGGAGCATCAGGAGGCAAAGGACGGCGGTTTCGTCGCGACGCAGATTAAGGACCGTGCGGATCCGGTGCTCGTACTTAGGCACGCGACTGTCGCGCACCGAGGATACAAGTGCGATGTCCTCGAGCGAGTGAAGTGCCTGACGAACCTCATCTTCCGTGAGGTCGAGCACGGGATCGCGGCTGGAGCGCTGATTGCACGCGTTGACGAGTGCGTTGAGCGAGAGCGGATAGTTTTCCGGTGTGGCAATCTCTTTTTCGATGAGGGAACCGAGAACTCGGAGCTGGATGGGGTCGAGCGTCATATCTTTAGGGTGCCACACAAGCATGCAAAACTATGTGAAGCTATTTTAGACTCCAGAATTCTGCATAGAACCGCTCTGGTCATGGTATGTTCCGAGGATGTTTATTGGCCACTTCGCGGTTGGGTTTGCCAGTAAGAGATTTGCTCCTCGCACCAACCTGGGTCTGTTGATGGCGGCGCCGGTGTTCCTCGATCTGCTATGGCCTTTCTTTCTATTGCTGGGATGGGAGAAGGTGGGGACCGATCACAGCAATACGCGATTCTCGCGGTTTGATTTTGTCTCGTATCCCTGGTCGCATAGCCTGTTGATGGCTGTGGTTTGGGCCACGGCCTTTGCGCTGGTGTATTACGCTATCACGCGCTATCGGGCGGGTACGGTCGCCATCTGGATTGGCGTCGTCAGCCACTGGGTCCTCGACTGGACGACCCATAGCGTCGATCTGCCGCTCTATCCGGGAAGCCAGAAGGTCGGGCTTGGATTATGGAACTCCATTGCCGGAACGATGATTATCGAGCTTCTCCTCCTGGCCATAGGTATATGGATGTATGTGACCGCAACACGCGCGCGTGACCGCATCGGCCACTATGGCCTGCTCGGCTACATCGCCGTGCTGCTGCTGATTTACATCTCCGATCGTTTCGGCGGCCCGGCTCCAAGCGTGGCTGCGGTTGCGTGGTCGGGCATTATCGGGTTTCCCATTCTGCTCCTGTGGGCGTGGTGGTTCGACCGCCATCGTGTTCTGCTCGTTGGAGATGGGGCGTAACGGCCACGTTTGCTGGGTATTCCCGAGGATCTCCGGTAAAATAGAAAGAGCAAATCGCAAGAGCTGAATCGCATTTGCGGATTCCGATTCCTAGTGGCGATCCCGGGGTAATGAATGCAGAAAAATTTTAAGCGCAGCGTTGCCGCTGTGGTCGTGATTTTGGTAGGTTTGGCTGGCTTTAGTGGCTCCTCGAAGGCAAGCGAGACCGCTTCCGCCGAATCAACTGAAGCGCAGCAGTATCATCTGCGTCTGCATCATCTGCACACGGGCGAGGACATCGACATTGTGTACCGCATCGGGAATACGTATGTTCCGGATGCGCTCCGGAAGCTGAACTATTTTCTACGCGACCACCGAACTCAGGCTGTCACCAGCTACGATCCGAAGGAATTCGATCTGTTGAACGCGCTGATGACCAAGTTGGGACGGCCGGATGGCGTGATCGATATCGTCTGCGGCTATAGGACTCCGTGGAGCAATGCCTTCCTGCGACAGGGCCGGGCTTCGAGCGGTGTAGCCGAGCACAGCCAGCACATGCTGGCCAAGGCAATCGACATCCGCGTGCCTGGTGTGCCGACCACGACGCTGCGCGACACTGCCCTGGAACTCCATGGCGGCGGTGTAGGGTACTATCCGGTGAACCAGTTCGTGCATGTGGATGTGGGTCCGGTTCGGCAATGGTCCTACGGCGTAGCCACCGCCCATGCTGCGAGCAAACCCCATTCCAGGCAAGTGACCGCTGGCGAGTAGCTAAGCGAAATAGACGAATGCCCCGGAGATAACCGGGGCTTTTCTGTTTCCGGGGCTTTGTGCAATCAGCTTGGTTCTGGACAGATCAGCTCGCCGGGACTACCTTGTTGAAACATTAGCCAGAGAGCTGCCTGTGATCGAACGACGTCTCAGAATCTTGATTCTGATCTTTCTTTGGGCCGCGTTGGTGGAGGACACGCTTCTGTTCGTGATGGCGTGGGTTGCTCCGGATTTGTGGTTCCGGGTCTTCCACGCTGCTCTCCCCGCCGGTCTCGATGTCGCGTGGTTGCGCCGGTCGGCAGGCCAATGGATTGCATTTTCGCTGGTACAAGGGGTTACGCTGTGGCGGTATAAGCGCGATCCATTGTGGCTGGTAGCGACAGCCGTGGCGCGATTTACCGATCTGTTCACGGACATCTCCTATGTCATCTCGGCCCCAACGTTGACGCACCTGGGATGGATCTTTTTGTCGCCGCCTCCCGTACTGAACTTCATCGGTATCGTGATTATGCTGCTCGGCTACCGACAGATGCGGAACAGTACAGCACGCGAGAGTTAGACCGCGATAGACTGCACTCATCTGATTTCAACTTTCTATAAGGGTGATTGCATGAGCCGCGAATACTTTTCGAGTGATCCCTCCCGTCCCTTTGCAGATGCCGTTCTGATCGATGGAAAGACGCTGTATCTCTCTGGCCGGATCGGTTTGATACCTGAGACAACAACCATTCCTGACACGGCGGAAGAGGAGGCTCACCTTGTGCTGCAGGAGGTCCAGCGGGTGCTTGCAATGGCGGGGATGAAGATGGATCACCTCGTCTCGTTGCAGGTCTTTTGCAGCGATGTCTCGCTCTGGGAACGATTCAATGCGGTGTATCGCGGCTACTTCGATGGACAGTTGCCGCCGCGAGCATTTCTTGGTTCGGGAACGCTGTTGTTTGGTGCGAGGTTTGAGTTGCAGGGAATCGCTGTGAAAGATTAGCCGAAGCCGCGTGGAGGAAGATGTTGCCAACATATCGAAAGCAGCTTATCTGCGTGGCAGCGGTAGCGGTACTACTGTCTACCTTGTTCCTACAGTTGCTCGCTGTGAACCTTCGCACCTCGATGTCCTGGGACGAGGGGCATCACCTCTTCGATGGCTACACAGTTCTGAAGTATCACGACTACGATCTCAATCCCGAAGTGCCTCCGTTCGCGAAGGTGCTTGCTGCTGTCCCTCTGCTGCATATGAACCTGTACGAGCCCGTGCAGCAGGGGCGGCCATCGCAGACGGAGGCGTTTCTCGACGGAAAAGACTTTCTGTTCAAGAATGACGCCGATAAGCTTTTGTTTCGGGGACGGCTGGCGATCTCTTTCTTGACGGTGCTTCTTGCCTTGCTTGTTTTTCTTGCGGGAAAAGAGCTCTTCGACACGACGACAGGCCTGCTTGCGTTGGCGTTTCTCGTCTTCGATCCAAATCTTCTCGCTCACGGAACGTTGGTGACTACCGACGCAGCGATCACCTTCTGCATCTTCGCCTCGGTGTTCGCATGGTATCGATATAGCGCATCTCCATCGATAGGGAGGCTGCTTCTTGTCGCGACCTTTACTGGCCTGGCCTTGGCATCAAAATTCACCGGACTTTTTTTGGTGCCGATCTTGTTCTTGCTCGCCGTAGTTGAAGCGGTTCACGTCCGCAGTTTGAATGTGTTCGCCAAACGATGCGCCGCGCTCGCAGCGGTATTCTGTGCGGCCTACGCGATTCTCTGGATGTCTTACGGCTTCCGTTATGCAGCGCGTCCACGAGGAATGGCGCTCAACCCAACACTGGCAGACTATCTGCGAGATTACTCTCACGTCGCCTCGCCAACGCCTCTGCTTATGCTGGCGCGATGGCACATTCTTCCAGAGGCCTACACCTGGGGACTAGCAAATACGAAGCTCACCGAACATCGCGATGTCAGCTATCTCTTCGGAACAGTGCATCCTCATGGAACGTGGCTTTATTTTCCCGTGGCGATCCTGATCAAATCCACCCTGCCGTTCCTCTTGCTGCTCGCATGTACTGCGATCATGAGCTTTCACCTTCGAAAGTTGTGGTTGCGCTGGACAATGCTGCTCGTTCCGGTTGTTGTGTTTCTTGGCTTCGCAATGCACTCTGACATGAACATTGGCATACGCCATATTCTGCCGACCTTTCCCTTTCTCTACATCATGGGAGCATCCGTTCTGAGTTCACTCATCGAGCGCGACAAGCGATGGGTTTTCGCAGTGATGGTGCTTCTTGTCTGGCAAGCAGTATCTTCGGTCCGATCGTTTCCGGGATACATGGCATACGCCAATGAACTATGGGGTGGGCCGAAGAATGTTCATCGCTACCTGAGCGATTCGAACTCGGACTGGGGACAGCAGTTGAAAAGCGCTTCTACTTATCTAAAAAACAGAGATGTGACCGAATGCTGGATGGCTTACACTGCGGCTGGCGTCGTCGATGAACGCTATTACGGTGTGCCATGCCGACGCCTGCCAACGGTTGTGAGCCTCTGGTGGCTTCATGTTCCTATGGAAGTCCCGCAAGAGATTGATGGGCCAGTACTAATCAGCGACGACGAGTTGGAAGGGCTTGCGCTACCGCCGGGAATGCCCAATCCATACGCTCAGTTTCGATCTCTGAAGCCGTCAGCAGTGATCGATGGAGGTCTGTTCGTATACGACGGCCACTTCGATGTGCACCTCGCATCGGAGATGGTTAAGGCAGCGAGTCACTAAACTTTCAGCTCTGTTGGGATTGGCGAAATGCGTTCACTCAATGGTGGCAGCTGGGGATTAGCACGAGCGCGGGAGATCGCACGCGCGATAGAAGCCGACCGGCCTGCGGTGAAAGCGTTAGTCCAATCGCTGTTCGGAGACGACGTAGAGATACGAAAGCGCGCCGCTGATGTAGTTCGAAGAATTGCGGAGCGGGATGTAACTCCATTGGAAAGATACGCCGACGAACTCGCTGGTCTGTTGGCGGAGGTGTCGGTAGAAGAGTCTCGCACTCGGTGGCATCTTGGGTTGGTGGTGGCGAAGGTGGCACATACACGAGAGCAGCGGCTACGAGCCGCACGGTTGATGGAGTTGCTGATGGAGGATCAAAGCAACGTGGCGCGGTGCTCCGCAGTGGAAGGAGTTGGTCTGCTGTCAATTAAAGAAACTTCGTTGCGTGAGATCGCGGAGGAGATGATTGAGAGGGCGTTGCGAGAGGGAACACTGGCGATGAAGTGCCGGGCGCGGGAGGCGAAACGTGCCTGGGCTAGAGCGGAACGTAAAAGAAGCTGAAAGCGTCGAGGCTGCGATGCCGGGGAGATTTACGGTGAGTGATATAGTCTCCAGCTTTGCAGAGCCTAGAGGTAGGATGGTTGGCATTCGCCAAATCAATATTCGTTTAAGGAGAAGATGGATGACACCTGCCGAGAGCAAAACTGTGGTCAACAGATTCGTCGAAGAAGTGATCAATCAAGGACGGTTGGAGCAAGCGGACGAACTCGTTGTCGCCGATTTTGTGGAGCTTGATCCTCTCCCGGGACAGCAGCCGGGACGAGAGGGCCTGAAGGAAATCATCGCCCAGATGCGTGCAGGGTTTCCTGATATTCACTGGGTGCTAGATGAGCAGGTGGCCGAAGGCGAGAAAGTTGTCAGCCGGTTTACGTGGTCCGGCACTCATTGAGGTACATTTCTTGGCATTCCTGCTACGGGCAGAAGCATCAGCGTCAAGGGCGTGGTCATCGACCGCATAGTGGAAGGAAAGATGGTCGATAGCCGCATCCTGATGGACGGGCTAAGCATGATGCAGCAACTGGGTGCCTTGTCCCCGGGATAGGCGGGATTTTGCATATATATTCTCGCGACTCCACGAGCGCATGGATTGGCGCTAAAGACACGCCAACAAACTAGTCACGGCAGTAAGAGAAGGAGTATCTATTGCAAGGTGTGTAGTGAAAGAGTAAGGCGAAGAATCTTAGTCTGGCACGCCTAAAAGCCAGACCGCGCGGAACATAATGTTGTGCTGGGTAGGATTGGCGAAGGTCATGTAGTCGCGCAGTTCAAATTGCAGCGAATGGTCATTATTTACGTGATGTTCGAATCCTATACCGTAATCCAATGCATGTCCGGTTTCGAACATGCGAGTGTAGCCAATCAGGCCAACCGGGTGACCGCAGAGGAGGCGTGTGGCAGTCTTTCCCGGAAGGCTGAGTGGCCAGATGAAATCGTTGCTGAGATAGCCTGAGAAGTTACTGCGATTTGCATGAGGACCCATCACTCCGACTTCCGTATAGATGAAAATCAGGGGATTTGCGCCGACGCCACATCCCAAGCTTGGCTTGGTAGCCACAGGAGAAGTGGTTGCGCCGACGCCACATGAAGCTCCGAAGCGATACAGAAAGCCGTATGCCCCACTAGGAGTTTGCGATCGAGGTGTAGACGAGGCGATTGCTGGCGTGGATGAGCTAGCAACTGCTTGTGCATTTGAAGGAGCGCTGAAAAGAAGAATTGCAGCAACTGAGGAAAAGACGCAGAAAAAATTCAAACCGATTCGCATGGGACCGATAGTTCCAGATAGTGAGAAGCCGCCATTACTGGCGGCTCCTATTGATTTATTTTGGTTTTGGACTCAACAACCTACCCTGGTGATTAGTCGCCCGATACAGTCTCTTCGACCTTCGGTGCCGGAGCGGCCTTGATCTCACCGAGGGTGATGAATCCAGGCTGTTCCTGCTCCTTGAGAATCTCCTTGCGGTAGAGCTTAGCCATGCGAGCATTCTCGGCGTCCTGCTTAATCTTCGCGTCGCGCGCCCGGATCTTCTCTTCGCGGGCGTTCTTGGCGATGCCGGACTTGTCGAAGGTGTCGTTAGCGGCAGCGTCGACGTGGGCCTGGTTGAGGACGAGGTCGTATTTCGCTTCCTTCTCGAGACCGACCTTCTTGCCACCGGCGAAGATCTCGTGACGGCCATGCTCCTCGTACCACTTGGTGAGGGTCGCGGTCATGTGCATCTTCTCGATGATGTTTCTCCAGCCCACACCGGTGTTGTAGGCGCAGAAGCTGATCTCGCCTTCCTGTGTGGCATAGGGGATGATGCACTGCTCGGTGCGGCGGAAGTCGTAGTTGAAGAGGTCCTGGAACCACATGCCGGCGATGAAGAGGAAGTTCCAGCGATCGGCGCGGCGCTTCTCGATATCGGCCATGGTACGGTCGGCAGTGACCTTGCCGTAGTTTTTGTTTGTGGCGCCGAAGCACTTATCGAACTTCTGCAGCAGGTCCATGATCTTGAAGTGCGTGGGGGCCTTCGAGGGATCGTAGTTACGCAGAAGCGCAAGCGATACACCCACGATGGAGAGGAACTTACCGCGGGCTGCGTCGTTGATGCGAGCGACATCCTTGGCGAGCTGCACGGCATCAAGGAAGGCAGTTACTGGAACAGCTTCCTTGGTCTCCTTGTCGATCATCAGCGCCATACCGATACCGCAGTTGGGGTGGCATCCGCAGGAGAGCTGGCCCCAATCGTGGTCCGGTCCGTGAACAAGGTCGGCCCAGTCAGAGAAGGTGGACATGAACGAGATGGGGAACCAGTCGCGGGTCGATTCGCCAAGTCCGGTCTGGTTGCGGATGTCGTGCGCGAGGTGCGACAGGGTGTAACGCTGCGCGTGACGACGCTCGTCGGAGATATCTTCGTCGCGCCCCGTGAAGCTGACCGGCTGGAAGCTGAGGAAGTTGATCTTCTTCGGATTGTCGAGCGCAAACTCGATGATGCGGCCAACCTGCTCGTTGTTGATGCCATTGACGATCGTCGTTACGGGAACGATGTCGACACCGGCCTCGTGCAGGTTGTGGATGGCCTGGAGCTTCACGTCGAACGCGTTGCCAACCTTGCGGTGCGAGTTGGCAGCGTTTCCGATGCCGTCGAACTGCAGGTAAGCGTAGCGGAGACCGGCTTCAGCAGCGGCCTTCGAGAACTCCTTGGACTTGGCGAACTCAATGCCGTTGGTCGCGGCCTGCACGGAGTTGTAACCAACCTTGCGGGCATAGGCGACGGCGTCGAGGAAGTAGGGGCTGAGCGTAGGCTCGCCACCGGAGAACTGCACGCTCATCTGACGACGCGGCTTGATGGTGATCGCGTTGTCGAGCATGGTCTTAATCTCATCCCACGTCAGCTCGTGTACGAAACCGACCTGGTTGGCGTCCATGAAGCAGGGGTCGCACATCATGTTGCATCGGTTGGTCAGGTCGATCGTGAGAACCGAGCCGCGGCCGTGCGTCACGGTCGAGGTGCCGTGGTTGTGCAGCTTCTCGTCATTGTGGGCGCGGATGTCGCGGCCGGGGAAGACGTCTTCGAGGTGCTTCATCATCGGCGGGTCGATGGACATGACGTCCTCGAAGTGGCCGTGGACGGGGCAATCCTTAACCATTAGGATCTCGCCGTTACGCTCGATAATCTGGGCCTTGATCTCCCCGACCTTCTCATTCAAAAGGATCTCGTGGGGCAGCTTGCCGTCGACGATCTGCTGGCGAATCTCAGGGATGCACTTGGGGCAGAGGGAGTCGGTGGTACGGGGCCAGCCGAGGGGCGGCTTTTCCTTCTGGTAGCTCTTAAGGAGAGGTTTATCGCTCCACTTCGGTGTGAAGCTGGCGTTGGGGCTGATAGCGTTCAGCTTGTTGAATACGGCCCAACCGGCCTTTGCTCCATAGGTGAGAGCCTTCTCAAATACCTTTGCCTTTGGCATATGCGTTTCTGTCTCCTGAGATGTCCGTCTCGATCGTTGTTCCGTGTGATGCGAGAGCTTCAAACTTATCCAGCCGCAGACGCCCACGGAAGTAGGCATCCTGATTCCGCTATCACTCGGTATTGTAAGTAGATGCGAGAGTGACAGCTTCTGATTCCACCATTAACAGTACGCAGCCGGGACGCCACATTGAAGCAGCAGGTAGCGAACGGCGAAATTTTGCATTGAATGGGGATATAAAGCGCTGAATGGAGTGACCTGTTCGGGGCATACGCAAAGGTAACCGGTGGTGGATAAAATCTCCGGTTCTTTGGGGTTACGGAAGATTCCCCTGACTGACGGCAATATTGTTGAGAATTCGCTGCAGGAAGATGATGCGAACACGCACATGCTTTGCCACGTCAGGCAGGAACTCAGCCAGCAGGTTGTTGACTGGATCGAGAGCATAGCCCACGAAGATACGCTTTGTCGTGGAGGCGCCGTCTGACTCGATCCCAGGCACATAGAGGTTACTGAGCTGCGCATTGATGGGGTAGGCCAGCAGTGTTCCGTAGTTGGGCATGGAACTGCCATCATCATTGCGGGAGATGATGGTCCGCGAGATGGAGTAGATGAGCCGTTTCTTGAAGGGTTGGTCGGGCATCCGGAAGTAGCGTGGGTCCTGATGCGCGATGGATGGAATCGCGAAGGTCCCGAAGAACTCAAAAGTGGCATCCTGAAGCAAACTGACGCCGGCATTCTTTCCAAAGCCCTTTAGACCTGGACCGTAGTCCGAATGAGGGTCAATCGCGGTGGTAAGCGCGGAGATTCCAACGATGGTGGCTAGATTTCCCGGATCCGTCACATCATGCAGTGCCAGATAGCCCTTTTGCTGCCAGGTAAGGGGAATGGTGACATTGGTCGTAAGGAAACGCTGGAAGGGATAAACCAATTGGCTGCAGGGCTGAGGCTTCTCGCTCTTTGGATCAACATAGATAAAGCCGATCGCGTCTTTCGCATTGCATGAGCTGCGCGACTTGCCGCTGGCTTTGAGCGCGGCTTTCGCTACGACGACGACATCCGATTCTTGCGCGGCCACCTCACCCGGCGAGTCGGGCAGAGCTTCGGTGGTAGAAACGGAAGAGGAGATGGACTCCGGAGAGTCAGAAGCTCCTGCAGGGGCGGTAGGCGTCCCGTCTGCGCCTATCGGCAATTGCCCAGCGGTCTGTGCCGTCGCCACTCTCAACGACAACAGCAACCCTAAGATTAAAGCCCCGCGCATTTGCCCAATGCTCTCCCTTGCCTCAGTCTAAAACCCAAAACCAGGAAGATTACTTGTTCCTCGAAAGGTGCAACGCCTGGATAACATCGCCGCCGAACTCATTGATCAGAGCGCCGAGTGCAGCGCCGCCCAGCGATGAGGCGAAGGTCTTGGCCACATCGCCGCCGCTCGTGTTCTTTTCTGGGTAATAGGTGACGGTCAGCCCCGATGACCCTCCCGTAGCAAGAAGGAAGGCGTAGTTGGGGATGGTGCGGCCTCCGTCAGTCTTGCCGATGATTGGACGAGTGCCAGCGTAGATCGCGCGATTGATAAGTTTGTGGCCGGGGCCGAGCTGGTAGTAGCGCGTATCCTGATGAAGGATGGGCGCCAGGACGGAGTCGCTGAATATCCCCCTGCTGGAAGCCAGCGCTGACGCCGCTCCCAGGCGCTTTGCGAAGGCTTCGCTATTCGTGCCATAGTTCGGGCTGCTATCGATGAGGTGCGACCAGCCTGCGGAGAAGAACCAGCCAAGCACGGAGAACGGAGTTACTGATTCGCGAAGGCCCATTACAATCTTGTCCGTGGCCCTTTGTGGGGGCGCGGTTCGATCTGCGGGGACGAGCTTTACGCGAGGCAGCACGGTCGGCCTGGCAGGCGTCGTGTTTTGGCCGTCTGAGTCGGCGGAGTCATCCGGTGTTGAACTACTGGAACTGGTGAGGGTCGCTCCAGGCGAGTCGGGAAGTGCGGTAGAGTCAGCGAGCGCGGGTAAATCCACAGGCGCAATCATCACCACGACTGGAGCCTCAGCAATTTGCTGGGCCACCGAAAAGGGAGCTATAGCGCCCAACAGCGAGATCGTCAGAATGGCAGTGAGCCTCATCTGGGAAGCTTGCGTAGAGAGAACCGAACGTACCTTGGTCAAGAGAAATACCTCATGGACTTCCCGGTTCGCAGATACCTTTTAGCACCGGCGAATCTGGCCGTGTACTTTCTACTTGGTAACGCCTTTAGGTCTTATCTGCATTTAAAGACGCGTTTTAGGTGCGCCAAGTTGTATTCGCTTTGTGTCCTCGATCTTACGCCGAGATTCGTTACCAGGAGAGCACTATCGTCAAAATAGCCCGGTAATTGCATTGACCATATGTTTTCCTCGTCCCGATAATCAACGGTGGAGAGGTGCGCGCATTGAGTGAATCGCCAAAGCGTCCGTGGGAACAGCGTTTACACGAAGCGGGCAGCCGCGTGGAAGAAGACCTGCGCGGAATCATTCAGTACATCAACGATGAAGTTGTGCCGGACGTGCGCCGCAATGGCTCCGATGCCCTGCGTGCTGCCGCCGCGGAACTGCAGAAGCTTGCCAAAAAAATGGATGATCGCGCCGGCCGGACACCGCCACCCCCGAAGGATACGCCCAGACCGTGATGGGTACCCGGTGCATCGCCGTCGCTGCTTTGTCGGCGCTCGCGCTGACGGTTGCCGGCTGCCATAAGAAGACCGCTCGGGCCTACCATCCGCCACCTCCGCCGACGACAACGACCGCTTCCAACGCAAATAGCAAAAAGAACACTGTTCCGCCCAAAACCACCACGCCTCCGAGTACCGCTTCATCGCTGCCTGCGCCCCAGCCGGACGCACAGGGCAAACCCATCTCCACCGAAGTCGGCATGGCGAGCTGGTACGGACCTCCATACGCCGGGCGTAAGGGCGCCGACGGCACCGTCTATGACCAGAACGCTATGACTGCCGCGCACTTGACCCTTCCTCTGGGTACGACGGTCCGAGTGACAAACCTGACGACGAACCAGTCCGCCGTGGTGCGGATTACCGATCGCGGACCGTTTGTCCATGGCCGCATTATCGATCTTTCGCTCGCAGCAGCCAAAGCCACCGGCCTCTATCGGATGGGTGTCGCTAAGGTAAGGGTCGAGGCCTACGCAGCACCCGCGCACCAGAATGTAACGCCCGGAGGACGCTGGTGCGTACAGATCGGTGCTTTTGCTAAACAGAAAGACGCGGTCGATCTTAAGAACCGCCTGATGCACCGCTACACAACGGCTAAAGTCATTGAGTTCGCCGGCCCCACCGGGCACTGGGTTCGAATTAATCTGCCGCAGCCGGACCACGCCCACGCCACAGAGGTGGCCGAGAGCATTCACGTGCGCGATGCGGAGCCCTACGTCATCCGCACGGATTAGAGCGAAATCATGGAAGGCATACCAAACGGCGTAACGGTGATCAAAGGGATAAATACGGATAAAAGCAAAACAACGCAGGAGAATTGCAGCGCAGCTTGTCCGTTGCCCTAAGCTCTGTTCTTTTTATCCCGCTTTTTCTCTTTGATCACCGTTACGCTTTTTGTTATTGGGGACGGATAACTGGGTACGCTATTGCTCTAGCCCACAGCTAGACAATCACGCGCTTTCCCGTCCGCCGTTCAATCTCCTGCCGGAACTCCGCTGACGCCGAGTGGTTTGAGGTGTGCGTGATTCTTACGCGGTTGTCGCCCAGCACCTGAATCATGCGGCCACCCTGGATCGCCTGCAGCGACATCACCTCGTTGTAATGAATCACTTTCAGCGGTCGAAGCCAAAAACGCTGCGTGACCGCTGTTGGCGTCAGCACGATAGTGCCCGGCATCTGCACTACACCTAGCGCCAAAGCAGCCACAAATAGTAGCGCCGTCCACCACGGAACCGGCTGCTTGTGCGATAGCAGAATATAGATGAAGAACAAGATATACGCCGGCAGCACGATGGCACGTGTAACCGCAAAGAGCGGCTTAATAGGAAACGCCATTCCCTCAGCAGTCTCCTTGACGGAGCCTTTGCTCAGACGTCCGCCATAGAGCATAAGGAATAAAAGTCCAATCGCGAGAACCCGCACTATGCCTGGGTCGATATGCATTGTTCTGGCTCTACCTTTCGTTGATGGCCGGTGGAGGATAGTATGGCAGCTTTTGCTGCTCCTCTGTCGCGCGTTTTACGCCGATATCGTCAAACAACAGGCTCGGCGCGATGGTCGTCTGCGGCACTGTTCCCATGGAGTTGGCAACGTAAGGATCATCGCCTGCCGCCACGATATCGGAGCGAAGGCTGCGATTGTCCAACTCGTCAAATGCAGCGCCGCGCACCAGTTCGCGAGTGCCGTCGACATGGACACGGTAAAGCAACCGCGGCACCAGCTCGCCGCCAAGTGTCTCTACGGTGTAGACATCGCGGCCCTGCTCCTTCGCCATCGCAAGCAGCCGCTTGTTCAGCTCAGCGGTTGAGACAGGGTCGGTTGGCTTCACAATCATCACACCTGACCTGGAGTGAGCAGCAGCAGCCGGAGCGGAGCGGCCGTGGCCGTTTGATGTGGGGAAGTCTTTGATCGGCTCGCGGCCAAGCAGGTAGTTCTCCAGCTTGCCGTTGAGCACGACATCGACCGCCTGTGCCGGGACTCCCTCGTCATCGACGTCATAGGCGCCCACCAACGACTTACCCGCGAAGGTCTTTTGTAGCGGATCGTCCGTTACGTTGATGAACTTCGGCAGCACACGAGACTTGTAGCTCGACGTGTACGCGCCCGTAGTCCGTGCCGTTGTGCCCAACTCGGGGCGGTCCGCCTCAACGTTCGGCACAAACAGACGATTGATAACGTCGGCTGCCGCATCTCCACTGAAAAGCACTGGCCCATGGTAGTCCTCCGCTGCGACAACAGGAGCCTTTCGTAAATCTTCGAGGCTCTTCAGATCGTCGATGACACGCTTGCGAAACTGCGGCCACGTATCAAGGTCTTTGGCCTCGGTAGCAACAGTCCCGTTATCGCGGCTCAGACGCATCCCATCATCTGCCTGTCCGCCGACGCTAATGCCCCCGTTGTATGCGGTATACCCCTGCCGTACAACGGTGCCCTCAGTGTTGACAAGGTAGCGATTCATCGCAAGGGCACGGATATTCGACGTGGAATACTGCACGTGATCGGCAAACCCCTTCACCTCGGGATCGTTCGCGTACAAACCGCTGGCCTCCACGATGCGCCGCTTCCACTCCTTGCGGTCGATATCCAACGTCACGAGAGGAGCGATATGCACAACAGGTTTAGCCGGCGAAAAGTCTTTCTCGTTGCGCTTCGACTGAAACCGCTCCAGCGTCGCCAATTTCGCAGAATAAGCTCGAAGCGCCTGCTTGTAAGCCTCGTCGGTAGCGGTCCAAAGAACATACCGCAGTGCTTCCGGGTTGTTCTCTGTCGCTGCAACCTGTACGACACCTTGGCCGCGCGAGATGCTGCTGTCGGTCGTGTAGTCGCCCACCCTGACTGTCACACGCACCACGCGTTGACGGTTAGCCTCCTCACGCGTCAATGCGCCATAGTTTGCCAATGCCTCGTAGCTATCCAGGTCATCAAGTTGATACTCGATGAAGTAAGGCTGTTGCATCCCAGGGAGCACCAGCTGGGTCTTCTCGCGCTCCAGCTCCGTCTGCATCGCTTTCAGGATCGGATCATCACTCTGCGGCGCAGCAACGGCACTATTTGTAACAGTAACGGTGCTAAATAAAACGGCAGCGCAAAACGTCGCGATGGGGAGCTGTCTCAAAGTCATTACTTGCCTCCCTTTCCGTCAGTGTTATCCGAGTCCGGAGGCGGAAGAATGGGCGGTCGCGTCGTTCCCTGCGGCTGCCGTTGCGTCTCAATCTCGCTCACCAACATAGCTGGGGCCACAGCGCTTACCGGGACGCTTCCCGACTCTGCACCGCAAACACCGTTGAATATCTCCTGTTTGTTGTCCGTCGCCAGGATGCGGTTCAGTGCTGCCTGTGGAGTGCCGACAATGCTGACACCGCGGACCAACTCATCGGGTCGTCCATCGACGTAAACGCGATAGACCACCAGCGGAATCACCTGAAATGCCTGCGGCGAGCGCCTCGTCGTCACTGCAAAACCCGAGGAGATATCCTCGAAGTAAAGCCCATACGGCTTGCCCTGCTTCTTCGCCTCATCAATCAGCATCTGGCGTAGTTCTTTATCGCTCACCGCTTTGGTCGAGGTCACGATCAGGTTGCCCTGCCGTCCTGCCGGCATGTGACCCGACTCGGCGCGTCCATGGCCGTTGCTGCTGGAAAAGCTGGCAATGGGAAGCCGCGACATCAGGAACGTCTCCAAAACGCCATCCTTGATCAGATCGACGCGCCGCGCCTGCTGGCCTTCATCGTCGTAGCTGTAGTGTCCGCTCAGTGGAGCGCCATTGAAATCCTTCAGCGTCGGATCGTCCGACACGCTGAGGAACGTCGGCAGAATCTGCTTGCCAAGCAGCTTCGTGAAGGTCTGTCCCTCTTCGTCTCCACGTTGCCGCTGGCCCTCCAGCCGATGCCCCAGTACCTCGTGGAAGAACACCGCAGAGGCCCGGCCGCTCAAAATCGCCGGCCCATCAAACGGTTCGGTCACAGGTGCATCGCGCAAAGCCTCAAGGTTCTTAGCCATGGCGATGGTCTTCTCAGTCAAAGTCTTCTGATCCGGCAGATGTCCTAGATCGTCAGCCTCAAAGGTCTCCACGCGGAACAGATCCATGCCATCCGCGGCGCGTGCGCGAGCCACGATAACCAACCGCGCAACACGGTTTGGCGTTGCAATCTTCGCGCCCTCAGACGAGACAAAAAAATCCGTTTCGTTGGTGGCCTGCAGGCTCGCCAGGTTGAAGAAGATATCCGGATAGGGCTTGAACAAGCTCGAAATCTCGCGCAGCCGTTTCTCCCACGCGGCGCGATCAGCCGTCAGGGCAGGAGCAGAAGGCAGCAGCTCCGTCTTGGCTTTCTCGCTTGAGAAGTCAGCCGACCCATCCTCTTCCTTGGCGCGAACCTGTTGCTCCGTCTTCACCTTCAGGAAGCTGTCGAGCGCCTTCGCATAGCCGCGATTGGTGGCGTACCACAGGCTCCGTGCAATGGCCGCGCGATCATCAGTCAGTGGCAGCGGCATGCTGCTCAGCGCGCTGTTGCGATGGTCGCCATGGGTATTGTCCTGCTCGGGCGTGCCCAGCCGCACCTGCACATCTGCCGTGCGCCGACGGCTATCGGTCGAGTTCGTAATAGCCCCATACTGCGCAGCAATCGCAAGGTTGTCGCTGTCGGAGACCGCATAGCTGAGAAAGTATGGCTTCGGAGCCGAAGGATCGGATCCGCCCAATGAGGTCATCGCGCGGTGCAGCTCTGCGTCCATCGCATCCACCAGCACCGGCGTCTTTTCAGCAGAGGCCCCCGCGGCCACTGCCATTCTTCCGGACGACATTACTGCAACCATCGCGAAACCGGCCAGACCAGCACCGGCTACCGACACCCTGGGCATTTTCATGGAAAAGGAAACTCGTTTCGCCTGTAAATTTCGTCTGAAGCCGAGTGTATCGGAAGTGGTTTCTCGCCGCAGCCATCGGTCCATCGTTACAGACATTTTGGTAAGTATGAATCTCGTGAATCTCTTCTTTGGACGAATTCATTCCGGTTTTGGTGTATGAGCGAGGCTTTTGGTGCTGCTCGGGGAAATGTGGTGCTCTCGGCTAAAGGCAGGACCACGAATTTACTTCCCACCGGTGGAGATTTCGGATATAACCCTGCCCTGGACATCAACCCGACTTGGCAGGTGCTATGCAACGACATTGTCGTTTACTGCTCGCCATCGCTGTAGTCCTGGGCACCCTGCTCACTCGCCCGGCAACGCTAGCCGCCCAAGCCAGGCCAACCGTAGAAAGCAAAATCAGCACTATCGATGAATCCGCGCGCGTGCTTCTGATAGGCAATCGACATCCGTTCGCTACGTCTCAGAACGACCGCGGAGAAGTGAATCCCGATCTGCCGATGGAGCGCATGCTGCTAGTCCTGCAACGCGATCCTGTCGCGGAGTCCACCTTGCGGCAATTCCTTGCCGAGCAGCAAGACAAGTCTTCGCCGATCTTTCACTCCTGGCTCTCCCCCGAACAATTCGCCGATCAGTTCGGTCCCGCGAAGTCCGATATTAAAACGCTTGCGAATTGGCTCGAGTCCCACGGCTTCCGTATCAATAGCATTGCCCGCGGCGGCGGCGCCATTGAATTCAGCGGCACCGCCGGACAGGTTAAAGAGGCGTTCCATACCGCAATTCATTCTTACGTTGTGGACGGAGCAAAGCACTATGCCAATGCCTCGGACCCGCAAATTCCCGCTGCACTCGCACGGGTGGTCGCCGGAGTCAGCACGCTCCACAATTTTCAAAAGCGGCCCGCAATACGCGTTCTGGGAACCGCTGCGCGGATAGCGAACACCAGCGCATGGCAGCCCAATTTCACCTATCAGAGCGTGGCAGGCGCATTTCACTACCTGGCCCCCGGCGACTTCGCAAAAATCTACAACACCGCACCGCTGTATAAGAGCGGTGTCGACGGAACAGGCCAAAGCATCGCAATTGTCGGACGAAGCAACATCTTTCTTTCCGATGTCCAGATTTTCCGGATTGCCTTTGGCCTGCCGGCGAACGATCCGCGGATCATTCTCGACGGTCCAGATCCCGGCGACCTGGGCGGGGGCGAGGAAGCCGAAGCCGACCTGGACGTCGAATGGTCCGGAGCAATCGCGCCGAACGCGACAATCAAGTTTGTTGTCTCTGCGAGCACGAGTACGACGGATGGAGCGGACTTATCGGCGCAGTACATCGTCGACAACAATCTCGCGCCCGTTCTGAGCACGAGCTTCGGCCAATGCGAGGCCCAACTCGGCCAGGCCGAAAACGCGTTCTACAACAATCTATGGGAACAGGCCGCTGCCGAAGGGATAACCGTAATTGTCGCCACTGGAGACTCTGGCGCCGCTGGTTGCGACAGCCCCTATGAGGAGCCGGCAACTCATGGGGCAGCCGTCAACGGCCTTGCTTCTACGCCCTTCAACGTCGCGGTTGGGGGCACAGAACTCAACGAAAATGGCGCCGATAGCAGCTATTGGTCAAACACAAATGCCCCTGATCAGTCTTCTGCTCTTGGTTACATCCCGGAAAAAGTGTGGAACGAGAGTTGTTCAGACATCAGCCAATGCGGCTCCTTTACGCTTTTTGCCGGCGGGGGAGGGCCCAGCAGTTTGTATTCCAAGCCCTCTTGGCAGACCGGGCCCGGCGTGCCAGATGATGGCAAGCGCGACCTTCCGGATGTCTCTCTGGCAGCCGCCCAGCACGACGGATTCTTGCTGTGCCAGGACGGTAGTTGCCTGACCGACGCTCAGGGCCAGCTTTACAATGCTGAAGTTATCGCCGGCACCTCTACAGCCGCGCCCACGTTCGCAGCCATCATGGCGCTTGTGATTCAGTCCACGAAGTCGCGCCAAGGCCAAGCGAACTTCGTTCTCTACCCTCTAGCCGCAGCGGAGAATGCCGCAAATTGCAACGCGAGCGCGCCTCCGCTGGCAACATGCACCTTTAACGACATCACCCAGGGCAACGACACAGTACCGGGGCAGCCCGGAGCGTCCGCCGGCCCGGGCTACGACCTGGCGACGGGACTCGGATCGGTGAACGCGGCAAACCTCATCGCAAACTGGAATAGCATAGCGTTCCGCGGGTCGAACACGACGCTAACGTTCTCGCCTGTCACCATAACGCACGGTCAGGCGGTGACTGCTTCGGTCACCGTAGCTCCTACGGCGGGCTCTGGAACGCCCACTGGTGGCGTAGCTCTTTCAACTGGCGGCACGCAAAATCTGAGTCTTGGCACCCTCTCCGGTGGCTCTATCTCGTCCTCTCTATCCACACTGCCCGGAGGAAGCTACACCGCTACGGCCGCCTACGGAGGCGACGGCATCTTTGGCCCCAGCGTCTCCGCAGGCGTTCCGGTTACAGTGAACCCGGAGCCCAGCACGCTCGGATTCTCGACTTCAGCGACCTCTACGACCTACAGCGCCGTTCTTAATCTGCAGGCAAGCGTCGAAGGAGCCTCCAAACAGGGAACGGCTACCGGTACTGTTACGTTCTCCGACGCCTTCAATGGAAGCACGACAACGCTCGTGACAGTTCCCCTGAACAGCCAGGGCAACCTATCGGTTTCTGAGTTGTCGCTCGCGCTTGGAACCCATAGTTTGACCGCAAGCTATTCGGGCGATCCCAGCTTCAACGCAAGTTCTGCTGGCCCAGTGACCGTTACTGTCTCAAAAGGACCAACCGCCACAGAACTGTTTTATCCGACGGGAGTACCGCCGAATTCATCGGTCATTCTCCAGGCCATCGTCTTCCCGACTTCTGGGTTCGCCTTTCCCACCGGCACCGTGCAGTTCTTTGATGGCTCTACAGCGCTCGGAGCTCCCGTCACAGTCATCAATGAGATTGCAACACTAACGACAACGCTGTTGTCCCACGGTGCGAACAGCATTAGCGCAACCTATTCCGGCGATTCCAACTTCAACCCTTCCACGTCCTCCTCAGCCAACATCTTCGTCGGCAATCCTGATTTTCAAATCGGCGTCAATCCGGGCAATCTAACGGTCTCCGCGACGACGCCCGGTACTTCCAGCGTACTCGTCAGTCCGGGACCCGGTATTGGTTTCAGTGGCGTCATTTCCTTTACCTGTTCGGGGCTGCCTTCTGGAGCATCCTGCAGCTTTCAGCCCGCAACTCTGAATCTCGACGGCTACACGCCGCTGACCATCACCCTGACCATTAGCAAGCATGCAACTTCGGCCAACGCAATCCGTCCCGCAGGTGAATGGCAGCCTATGCGGATGCTTGCTGGTGCGATGGGCAGTGTGAGCGTTGCGTGTTCGTTGCTTTTGATCTGGCCCGGGAAGAAGCGTGCCGGGCCGTGGTGCATACTCGTCTTTCTCTTCGGCGCGCTGGGCGTCGCAATAGGATGTAGCGGCGGCTCGAGCCCATCAACACCCACTGGGACCACCACGACGACTTCCCCTACCACGAATTCCTACGTTGTAGTCGTCACAGCAATCGGCGGTTCGGGAGCGCTTGCCGTAAGCCACACGGTCTCCCTCTCTGTAACCAGCCAGTAGCAGTAGACTCCGAAGATCGGTTCCGTTATCAAACTCACAACTGTGCTGTCCGCGACACCAGAAGGATACTTTGCGCTCCCATCTTCGATCATGCACACTGACTGCATCGCTTCAGGAGCCTCTCTGCCTATGCTTCTTCTTCGTGTCTTACTGCTTCTGATCGCTGCATTTGTCCCCACCTTCGCGACGCACTCTCTCCGCGCCCAGACCACGGCTCCGGCGGATACCTCAGCGCAGACGAAGGCCGAGCAGCCTCCCCAGGCCGAGCCTGCCTACTCGCTGCCACCCGAGAAGCTCAAACAGGCCATCGAATACTCGCGCATCCGTGTCGTTCTGAATTTTCTTGAGACTGGCTGGGGTATCCTTCAGCTCATCCTTCTATTGGCGCTCGGTGTCGGCGCCCGAATGCGCAACGTCGCCATCAACGTAAGCAAAAACCGCTGGGTACAGGGCTTCACATTCACGTTTCTCCTGCTCTTCATCACCAGCCTGCTCAATCTTCCGCTCGATATGTACGGCCACCATGTCTCTATCGCCTTTGGCCAGTCGGTCCAGCACTGGGGAAGCTGGTTCGGCGATCTGGCCAAGAGCTTTGGACTCACCTTCATCTTCGGCGCCCTCTTCGTCATGCTGCTCTTCTGGGTTATCCGCAAATCGCCCACACGCTGGTGGTTCTGGTTTTGGATCCCGGCAATGATAGCCGTTGTCCTCGGCGTCTTTGTGGTCCCCGTCTTCATCGATCCGCTCTTCAACAAGTTCGAGCCGCTTGCTCAATCCAACCCCGCGTTGGTCGAGCGCCTGGAGAAGGTCGTCCAGCGTGGAGGCATCGACATACCGCCGAACCGCATGTTTCTCATGAAGGCCAGCGAGAAGGTCACCGGCCTCAACGCCTACGTCACCGGCATCGGCAGCTCCAAACGCGTCGTCGTCTGGGACAACTCCATCGCCAAGGCCACACCTGACGAGATCTCCTACATTTTTGGCCATGAAATGGGCCACTACGTCCTCAATCACATCCCCAAAACGCTGGTCTTCCTCGGCTTCCTCCTGTTAATCGAGTTCTATCTTGGCTATCTTGGGATGCAATGGCTCATCCGCAGATATGGCGCCAAATGGCGCATTCCCTCGCAAAACGACTGGGCAGCGCTCGTCGTTCTCCTGCTCGTATTCTCCGTGCTGTCCTTCTTCACCGAACCCATCATCAACGGATTCAGCCGCAGCAACGAGCACGCCGCCGACGTCTACGGCCAGGAGGCAATCCACGGCATCGTCGCCGACCCGCAAGCCACAGCCCAGCACTCCTTTCAGGTTCTCGGCGAACAGTCGCTGACCGACCCCAATCCCAACCGGTTCGTCGAATTCTGGACCTTCAGCCACCCCTCCATCAGCAGCCGCGCCGCTTTTGCAGCCGACTACAACCCTTGGGTTCCCGGTCAGCATCCTAGGTACTTCAACAAATGACTAAGAAAGCCTCGAGCCAACTAGCCATGCCAACCGACTGTATCTTCTGCAAGATTGTTTCCGGCTCCATTCCTGCCAACCGCGTCTACGAAGACGAGCTATGCATCGGCTTCCCCGACATCCACCCTCAGGCACCCACACATCTGCTTGTCATCCCCAAGGAACACATCTCCTCGCAGGCCAAAGCCGTGGCAGAGCACAAGCCGCTACTCGGACACCTCTTGTCTGTCGCAGCCGACCTCGCCCGCAGTCATAAGCTCGATCGAGGCTATCGGGTCGTCGTCAACACGGGAGACGACGGCGGCCAGACCGTCCACCACCTGCACCTCCACCTGCTCGGCGGACGCGCCATGCATTGGCCCCCCGGCTAACCGGGACGGACCCGAAAAGAGAATGGCCCGGTAGAGATTTCTACCGGGCCATTCACCATCGTCTTACCGCGATTTCCCTACATAAAACCGCAACCTGACCAGCAAAATTTACTGGTTGAAGTTTGGCTCATCTTCATCGGGTAAACCATAGCGGCGCAACAGGTTAGGCAGGTTCTGCGAGAAGGCGGCACGCGGCATCACCGTGTCGCAGCCCGCTTCTGTAGCCTTCGCCTTTAAATCTCCCTGCAAGTGCGAGAGGAAACCAACAATCGACGTGCTCTTCTTGAGTTTTGTCTTCAGCTTCGGAATTAGCGTCAACGGCTTGGCGTTCGCATTGTTGAGGTCAAACACGATCAACCCAGGTCGATCCTCCTCTACGCCGCCCACCAGCTGAGCAATCGCCTCCTTGTCATTCTTGACGAATGCAACCTTCACGCCCAGCTTGCGTGCTGTCTCCTGGATCTTCGCGATGAAGAACAGATCTTCAATAAAGAAGAAGATCTTCGTCGGCGCATCCTCTGGAACAGGAATGGTGCGTCCCTGCGAGTAATCGATCGGCTGGGAGTCGCTCTGGTAGCCGCGTCCATTGCCGTTCGCTCTGCCGAAGTTCCCTTGCGCCTCGATGGTCGAGGGCGGAGCGTCGGCAAAATTGCCGTTTACAGCGCGATAGCTGTGGTCCATGGGGCCTACGAAGTTGCGCGGTCCACGCTGCTGTTGCTTGCCACCTTTGCGCTTGAAGGCGTTATTGCCAGGCTGATGCGTGGTGCCGTCGCGGAATCCGCCGCCACTGCCTTCGAATCCGGCGGCATTGCCGGGGTTCTGCTGCTGCGGCCTCTGGCGGTCGCGGTCGCGAAACTTTTTCTTCCAGCGCTTGCCGCCGCCGCCATTCTGCTGCTGGCCGCTGCCTTGGAAGCCTTGTCCCCCCTGTGGCTGGAAGGCCTGCGGTTGCGAACCCGAGGCCTGGATGGACCCTATCGGTTGTCCTGCAACCTGATCGCCACTTGGCTGCGCGCCCTGCGGAGCGTCGCCCTTGGTCTTGCGCTTGCGGCGCCGCCGGCGGCTGCTCTTGGACTGTCCCATGCCGTGGGGAACGTTTTGGCCGGTAAACTGTGCATCGCCATCCTGCTGGACGGTTGATGCGGTAGAACCCTGGTGCGACTGCACCTCGGGTACATTCTGCTCTGAAGTCATGCTTCCACTTCCTATTGCACTAGATCGCAATTAGCGGTTCACTCCCACGCCCCCAAGGCTCTCTCGACCCCGCATTAGCTGCGGAGGGCGAACAAACCGGAATTTCATAAGTCAGCGTCGGAGGAAACGGTCTCAAGTTGTACTCGAACGGACGTCTTCTGTTGCTCTATATTCAGCTACGACCAACCGGTCATTCACCAGTTACGCGCAGCTCGGATCGCCTGACAGCAGCGAACCGTTCACCCTCTACCTGTTTGCGACAGAATCCAGCAGATCCGGTCCACGGTGTCCCTGTATTCCAGTCGCCAATCTTACACAACTTCTGTGATTGGTGACTATACACATTGATCGGCACCCACACAGCCGGTTCACGAGGCAAGTTTCAGGCTACGCGCAAAGCGGACACTTTGCAACAATTCTTTGTAGCAGGAAATCCGTTTTATCGCTATCCCCCGGCCCTTCACCTTCTCACGGTCAAGGAAATACGGGCTAAGTCTATAAAAAATCAATGAGAAAACAGCGAAAGGAATAGGAGCCTCCCTTGGTTCAGGCGACTCCCATTTACTGATCAATGGCCAGTCACTGGCCTCCTGTAAATTTTCCGGTTAGGGAAATGATGCGTCTGGCCGCCGGCTGCACCATCGTTCGGGTACGGCATCTTTCGGTCAGAGCATGCGCGCATGCGTCGGCACGTTCGTGCCTCAAGCGCTACGCGAGTTAACCATGCAATTCCCTGGCCAAACGGGTTCTCGTTGTTTTACCGCAAACTTCCTTCAAGTCTCGACCAGTGATGTCTAAAAATCGGAGACTTTCGCCGTGAGGTTCCAGATTTCGGGAGAAATTTTAGCAATACTTTGTTTGACCCGCATCTGGCGCGGTCCTATAATCAACTTGTTCTGTCAGCCCTCTCGCTCCCCGCCGATTCCATCCTCTGGAATCGGGTGATCGAGGTAAAAGGTGAACGAGCTTTAGTTGAGTTTTACGGAGCACGTCATTGAGCGGATGCAGGGCATGGCCCGGAAGGTAGCGTTAGTGCACCTACGGCCTGATGATTTTTGGATTGACCTCCGAAGGAGTACTACACACCGCATGAATCGCACCCTTGTTCTTGTCTCCGCCCTTGGCGTGGGATTGACGACCGCCGCCGGGATGGCCCAGACTACTGGCGCACCGGCACCTGCAACCACCACGCCCGCAGCAGCACCAGCAGCCGCCGCTCCGCAGGCCATCCCCGCAAAGATTGCATTGGTTGCTTTCGAGCAGGCCGTCTTCGCCACCAATGAGGGCCAGAAGGCCGTTCAGGACGTGCAGAAGAAGTACGAGCCCAAGAAGGCACAGATCGATGCTCTTGCTGCTGAAGTCGACTCACTGAAGAAGCAGTTGCAGAGTGCGCCCGCCACCATGTCGGACGATGAGCGTGCCAGCCGTCTGAAGGCCATCGACACCAAGGAGAAGCAGCTCAACCGCGACGCCGAGGATGCGACCAATGCCTACAACGCCGATCTCCAGGAAGCCTTTGGAAAGGTTGCCCAGAAGGTCTCGGTCACGCTGAAGAATTTCGTCGCCCAGAACGGCTTTACGCTGCTTCTTGACGTAAGCAATCAGCAGAACAACATCATCATGTGGGCTGTTCCCAGCACCGACGTCACCCAGGCTGTCGTCACCGCGTACAACGCCTCTTCGGGTGTAGCAGCGCCTCCGCCGGCTGCTCCTTCGGCTGCTCGTCCGCGTCCCGCTCCGTCGGCCCCCAAGGCCACGACTCCGGCACCGAAATAACCTTTGGTTCCAATAAAAAAGGAGGCCTCGATCGAGGTCTCCTTTTGTTATGCGCGAAAGTGGACAACCACACTATCCCTGTGGAAAAAACTGTGGATCGCCTGTTCGACTAGAGGTGGATATTCACCCTGCTAATACTTCATGTGCACCGTTCATGCGCCCGAGGGGAAGTTCAAGCCTATGCGAATGAGCTGTTTGCGCGATATTTCTGCATTATTAGGTTTTTCATTTGGTGAATTCCCAGCAAACACAGCCATTTCAAGGGTTTCCACAGATCATCGTTACTACCTTGTTACGATTTCGCGCGTCGCGGCATAAATCTACTCTTCGCCTACCTTGAGAACAGCCAGGAAAGCCTCCTGCGGGATGTCGACTTTGCCGATCCGCTTCATGCGCTTTTTGCCTTCTTTCTGCTTTTCCAGCAACTTGCGCTTTCGGCTGATGTCGCCGCCATAGCACTTGGCGATAACGTTCTTGCGAATGGCAGTAACCGTTTCGCGAGCGATGACCTTCGAACCGATGGCCGCCTGAATTGCAACCTCGAACATCTGCCTAGGAATCAGTTCGCGCATCTTCGAAACCAACGCGCGTCCACGGTCATAGGCGAAGTCGCGATGCACGATGATCGAGAGCGCATCAACCGGGTCTCCGCCGATCAGGATATCCATCTTCACCATCGGGGAGATCCACGTTCCCGAAAGTACATAGTCCAGCGAAGCGTAACCGCGCGAGACTGACTTCAGGCGATCGTAAAAATCGAGCACGATCTCGTTGAGCGGAAGCTCATAGGTCAGCAGAACGCGCGTCTCCGAGACGTATTCGAAGTTCTTCTGTCGGCCACGTTTGTCCTCGACCAGCTTCAGAATGCCCCCAACATACTCCTCATTGGTAAGAATCTTGGCGATGATGACTGGCTCTTCGATGCTCTCGATCTCCGAAGGATCAGGCCAGCGCGATGGATTATCGACCTCGAGCACGCTGCCATCGGTCATCGTGATCTTGTAGCGCACGCCGGGCGCAGTCGTAATTAGATCCAGCGAGTACTCTCGCTCCAATCGTTCCTGAATGATCTCCAGATGCAGCAAGCCAAGGAAGCCGCAGCGAAAGCCGAAGCCAAGCGCAGCCGAGGATTCCGGCTCGAAGGAGAAGCTGGCGTCGTTCAGACGAAGCTTCTCAAGTGCATCGCGCAGCATCGCGTGTTCATGCGAGTCGACGGTATAGAGACCCGCGAAGACCATGCTCTTAATGTCTTCAAAGCCGGGAAGCGCTTCGACACAGGGGTTTTCGACCGAAGTGATCGTATCGCCAACCTTGGTGTCCGAGACGTTTTTGATCGTTGCGACAAAGAAGCCTACTTCACCCGCGGAAAGCTCTGCGATCTCGACTGGCTTTGGAGTCATGACGCCCATTGACTCCACATCGAAGATGCGGCCATTCGACATGACTTTGATCTTCATGCCCTTGCGCAGCTTGCCGTTGATGATTCGGGCCAGCACGATAACGCCTCTGTAGGGATCGAACCAGCTATCGAAGATCAGCGCCTGCAGCGGAGCCTCAGGATCGCCCTGCGGTGGAGGCAACAGCGTAACGACAGCCTCAAGAATGTTCTCGACGTTCAGGCCGGTCTTCGCGCTAACTGCAATCGCATCATCGGCAGGTAGTCCTACCGACTTCTCGATCATCTCCTTGGTGCGCTCAATATCGGCGCTGGGCAGATCGATCTTGTTGATGATCGGGATGATCTCAAGGCCGTTCGAGATGGCGAGATAGGCGTTGGCCAGCGTCTGAGCCTCAACACCCTGCGACGCATCAACAACCAGCAGTGCGCCCTCGCACGAAGCGAGCGAACGCGAGACTTCGTAACTGAAGTCGACGTGGCCCGGCGTGTCGATTAGGTTGAGCTGATACGTCTCTCCATCATGCGCTTTGTACATCATGCGGACGGTGTGGGCCTTGATCGTGATGCCGCGTTCGCGCTCAAGATCCATGGCGTCAAGCACCTGGGCCTGCATCTCGCGGGCGGTCAGCGAGCCGGTCAGTTCAAGCAGCCGGTCGGATAGGGTGGACTTGCCGTGGTCGATATGCGCGATGATCGCGAAGTTGCGGATGTAACTGGGATCCATTTGGGGTGCAGAATGCCTCAGTATCCATGTTAACACTGAGCGGATAGGGTTCATCGCCAACGACTTGCCGGGCATGAGGCCGATCTCTCGCGATTTCGGCTTGAAAGGCCACTGCTTCAGAGATCAAACATTGCATCGCGACATTAACGGGAACATCCAAATGGGTAACGTCCAGCGGATTCTTGCCAAGGAGGAACCCATGGCAACCCAACCCCTTCCAGCCCCCGATGTGCTCAGTACGCTTCCTCGGCGCATCCATTCCTCCTGCGATTTCGTTCAGGCCTTGATGAAGCTCCAGCGGGCGGCGCAACTTATTACCTCCACGCTCGATCTCGATGCGCTGCTCGATCGGGTTGTGAACGATATTGCCGCAGCGATCGGTTGCGACGGCGTCGAGGTCGCCGTCTGGTTGCGCGATCCGGATAGTGACGAGATGGTTCTCCATGGGATTCAAGGCTATTCCAGCAACAAGAAAGGTACCCGCGCCAAGATTGGCCGGTGGGGCATGGTCGGTCACGTCGCCTCAACCGGCGAGATGCGCTACGCACAGGATGTCAGCGTCGATCCGTACTATGTTGCGTGCAGACCGCACACGAGGTCTGAAGTCAGCGTTCCGCTTAAGATCGGCGGCGAGGTGATCGGCGTGCTATCTGTGGATCACGCGGATCTGAACGCCTTCTCGAACGACCAGTTGAAGGTGTTCGAGGCACTGGCGGGGCATATCGCTGTGGCCGTCGAGAATGCGCGCCTGTTTCGAAATGAGCGTCTGGAGCGGGAAAGAATGCAAAGCGAGGCAGACGATGCACGCGCCGTCCAGCTGGCGCTCTTCGTTAAGGCTGTTCCTCTGGTTCCGGGCTTTGCGTTTGATACTGCGTGGAATCCGGCTGGGACTGTAGCCGGAGACTGGTTTGATTTCATTGACCTCGGCGACGATCGCTACGGAATCGTGCTTGCCGACGTCTCTGGCAAGGGCATGCCCGCGGCGCTGTTGATGTCCGCAACGCGAGCCATTCTGCGCTCACTGGTGAAGGTCGATCCCCGGCCAGGACCGACCCTGATGCATTTGAACCAGACCCTGATGGAAGACTTCCCGATCGGGAAGTTTGTGACCATGATCTACGCCGTGCTCAATGCCCACACGCGTGAGATTACGGTCGCCAGCGCCGGACATCTGCGTCCGCTCCTTATCAATGGCGAGTGCTCGTTCCTCAATGTCGACACCGGCATGCCACTGGGACTGGGTTCTTCTTCCTATCCGGAGTACACAATTTCCCTCAAGCAGGGAACCCAACTCCTGTTCTATACAGACGGCATTACGGAAGCTATGAACCACGCCGGCGAGGAGTTTGGAGCAGCGCGCCTGGTCGAACATTTCCTTCGACCTGAGGCCTGTGTCGAGAGATTGATCGAGGAAGTCCGGAGGTTCGGCCATGGATCCGAGCACGCCGACGACGCAACAGCCGTACTGATTCGGAGCCGATAGTCCTGTAAACCGCAGATAACTCGAGGCTCCGGTAGTCCGATTCCCGCAGAGTCAACGCATTTGCTTCTTGCACGTCTTACAATGAGCAAGGAAGATGGTGCGGATGACTCTAATGAATTTGGTGCCTCGGTGGGCGCTTATGGCGGCGTGTGCGCTGCTCGTACTCTTGACAGGATGCCCCCGGGACCCGGCAGCAGCGCCGGGCAAGGTGGCGGCACAGGCAACTGCCCCGGCCGCAACCACCGCAACAGGCCCACAGTCGCAGTCCTCCGGCATAACGACGTCGCAGTCCGTCGACAATGCCGCGAAAGCCTATAAGGTACAGCAGCTCATCAGTACGGCGGAAAAGTCGTATCACAGTGGCGTCGACAACTACCGTGCAGGCCATCTCGACGCAGCACGTGTGGACTTTGACTCTGCCGTCGATCTGCTGCTGACCAGCGGCATCGACCTGAAGAGCGATCCCCAGCTCTCCGACGAGTTCGAACACCTCCTCAGCGCCGTGAACTCGCTTGAGATGGCAGCGTTGAAACAGGGCAACGGATTTTCGCCGACACTTGAAGCCGCCCCACTCGACGCTGCCAACGAAGTCACCTTCTCATCCAACCCCGAGCTGACGGCAAAGGTCGAAGCCGAGTTGAAGACAACACAATCGGACTTCCCGCTAGTCATCAACGACTACGTTGCCGGTTTCATCAGCTACTTCTCCAACTCTCCGGCAGGCCACGCGCATCTGCTGCGTTCCCTCGAACGCGGCGGAAAGTACAAGGACATGATCTCGAAGAACCTGCGTGATGAGGGCGTTCCGCAGGACCTCATCTATCTTGCCGTCGCTGAGTCTGGCTTTCAGCCCCAGGCGCTCAATCCGCACACAGGAGCCGGCGGCATGTGGCAGTTCATGCCCTTCGCCGGATCCTACGGTCTCACCCGCAACGGCTGGGTAGACGAGCGCTTCGACCCCGACAAGTCATCCAAGGCCTACGCCCGCTACATGAAGACCCTCTATGACCAGTTCGGTGACTGGTATCTCGCGATGGCCGCCTACGACTGGGGCCCGGGCAACGTGCAGCGGGCCGTCATGCACACCGGTTATGCAGACTTCTGGGAGCTCTATCGCCGCGGCAATCTTCCTGGCGAGACCAAGAACTACGTTCCCGGCATCATCGCAGCCATCATCATGGCGAAGAACCCGGAGCAGTATGGCCTCGACAAGATGGTGCCGGAGTTGCCCGTCGTCTCAGACACCGTGACAGTCGACCACCCCATCGATCTTCGTCTGGTTGCCGACCTCACCAACGCCTCGCTGCCCGAGATCGTCGCGCTCAATCCCAGCCTGCTGCGCATGACCACACCGCGCGATATCTCCTTCGACCTTCACATTCCCGTCGGCATGGCCGATGTCTTCAACGAGCGCATCAAAAACATCCCAGAGGAGAAGCGTGCAAGCTGGCGTTTCCATGTCGTGCGTGCAGGCGAGTCCCTCGACGGCATCGCATCCGCGCTTCATGCGCGACCCACCGAGATCGCCGAAGCCAACGGCATCGCCGCAGGCGAGACGGTCGATGTCGGAGACGAGCTTGTCATTCCTCTTGCTACGGTCTCGGCCAGTGACCACCCCCAGCACTACACCGTGCGTCACGGCGATACGCTGGTCACGGTCGCCGATCGCTTCGGCGTCTCGGTCGAGCAGCTCCGGCACTGGAACCATCTGACATCGAGCACTGCGAAGCCAGGTCGTGTCCTCACCATCGCAGAGCCTGTAAAGCTTGCGCCAGGCATGCGCACGCGAAGCAGGAAGACGCATGCTGCAAGCGCATCGCACACTACGTCGACGCAGCATACTGCCAGAAGTACCAGCGCCAAACCCTCTTCAACAAAGCGGACATCTACCTCGAAGTCGACGAGCGTCTCTCCCAAATCGAAGTCGAAAGCTGCACGATAAGCTACCCCATCAAAAAGATTGCTTGCCATTGCTGGCACATCGATGCATCCTGTTGCTAGAATCTCGTGCCGAGATGCAATGATGAATCTTGTCGTAACGAAAACTTGCGACGAGTGATTCAACGCAGAGGTGGCAAGTAAGAAGCAGCCCGGGGGAAAATGAAGATGATGTTTGACGACACGATCAAGTTCTACGCAGCTGCCGCAGATGATGATCACGACTTCGGCGGCGACGATGATCACAATCGCTTTGATGACGATGATGAAGAAGAAGAGGTCATCGTGACCTCCGACGACGACGAACGAGAGATCGAGGACGAAGAAGAAGATATCCACGCCGAGGAAGCAAGCATCTTCGCCCCGCCGCCCTCCCCCATTGAGAGCTATACGCCACCGACCAGGGAATCCGAGTTGCCGGTGAAGAGTCCGACGCCACCGCCGGCAGCGAAGCCAAAGAAGGCACCTCTGAAGAAAGCTGCGGCCAAGAAAGCTGCACCGGCGAAGAAGGTTGCGGCAAAGAAGGCCAAGCCAGCAGCGAAGAAGGCGGCTCCGAAGAAAGTCGCAGCGAAGAAGGCAGCCCCGAAAAAGAAAGTAGCCGCCAAAAAGGCAGTCGCCAAAAAGGTCGCTGCTAAAAAGGCTCCAGCGAAGAAGGCCGTCGCCAAAAAGATTTCAAGATCTGCCGCGAAGAAGTCTAGTGCTCAGCGCGGCGGTAAGGTCGCTCCTAAAAAAGCGGCTGGCAACAAGAGCACTAAAAAACCAATTACGAGAGGTATTACCTTGGCAACTAAGAAAGCAGCAGCAAAGAAAGCTCCAGCAAAGAAGGCAGCAGCGAAGAAGGCTCCTGCAAAGAAGGCAGCCGCTAAGAAGGCTCCTGCAAAGAAGGCCGTAAAGAAGGCGGCGCCGAAGAAGGCTGCAAAGAAGGCCGCAAAGAAGTAAACCGTACTAAGGCAAGCAAATAGGCCCGGACTCCTCAATTGAGAGCCCGGGCCTTTTTGCGTCTGCTGATAACTCCCATTTTATTTTTTCGCTTCTGCAATCGCAGCCAGCACTTCGTCGCTATGGACCTTCACATCCACCGTAGGCCAAAACTTGACGACCTTTCCATCGGGTGAGATCAGGAAAGTCTGGCGGCTGGCAAACTTCACCGGCCCCATGCCCTTTACCGGCACGCCGTAAGCGTCGACGACCTTATGATCGGGATCGGCCAGCAGTTTAAAGCTGAACGTATCCTTGGCACACCACGCCTTGTGGCCCTCCACCGTATCCAGGCTCACGCCTAGCACCACGGCATTCGCGGCATCATACTTCGCCATGTCGCGTTGGAAGTTGTGAGCCTCGATGGTGCATCCCGCAGTCTGATCCTTGGGATAGAAGTACAGCACCACCCATTTGCCCTTGTAGTCCGACAGGCTGACGGGTTTGTCTTCCTGCGAGGGCAGTGTGAAGGCCGGCGCCGCGGCACCCACCGGTACCGCATCTGCCGCTGCGCGAGCCTTCAGCCCAAATCCGAATGCCGCTACAGCAGCAATGATTACTCCAATCCAAATTCCTGTGCGCATCATCGTTCCCCTTTTTGTAGAGCTTGATGTATGTAGACGAGTGTAAGCCGCGTAAGACTCGCGCCCAGTGCGCGTGCCGCAATTTTACTCTCCAGCGACATTCCCCTGACAAAACGCAGATAAGTCCACTTACTCCGCAACGATCGCAATACCAGCAAGATCGGCCTTTGCCACGATAGCCTCCGGATCGAACATCAGCGTTCTTCCCGCCTCAACCGAAAGACACGTCGCACCCGCTGCCTGCATCATCTCAATCGTCGCCACACCGACAACGGGAACATCGAAGCGCATATCCTGATTGGGTTTCGCGACCTTCACCACGGTCAGCGAACGCCGCAGCGTAGAAGCAGCCTCGGGATCAATTGTACGAAACAGCGCCCCCGCCCGTGCAATCGTCGCATCGGTGCCTTCCATTGCCTCCACGGCAACACACGCCTGTGCAGCAATCACCACCGTCTGGCCCAGATCGTACCCGGCAATCGCTCGTGCCACGGTGCGTCCGTAGGCAACGTCCTTCTGTTCTTCCTCATCAGGAGCCCGTTTCGTCAGCACCCCCGCCCTGGCCAGTAGCGGCTCCAGATAAGCCGTCGAAGAGATCAGCTCTATCCCTTCATCGCCCAGCACCTTGGCCACCGCGCCCAGCAACACATCGGTAGACCGTGTTCGCAGGTTCAGCAGCAGCTTCGCCAACCGCCAATCCGGCCGTATGCTCGAAAAAATCTGCTTATGCTTTACCTGCCCAGCCATCACAGCTCTCGTAACGCCCGAGGCCTTGAACGTCTCGATCAGCCGCGACAGCTCTCCCAGCGAAAGCCAATGCACGTGCACGTCAGGATCTGCCGCAGCCCGCGCATTCATCTCCGCGTCGGTCTCTTCCTTGATCGCCGCGACCACAACCTGCAACCCATGCGCTCGCGCCGCATCCAGCAGAAGAAAAGGGAAGCGTCCGTTCCCTGCAATCAGTCCAAGCTTTTCCATCGTCACCGGGCCGCGCGATACATAGTCGTTGATGTAATCTGTACCTTTTTTCCGGTCTGCGCAGACTGCCGCGCCGCGTCCAGAATATGCACCACGGCAACATTCGTATCCAGCGAAGTAAGATCGCCCTTAGGCTCCAGCCGGTGCTGCAACACAGCCACAAGGTAGTTCAACGAGTCATTCTGTGGCGACGCAAGCGCAGGCGCGGTCTCCGCATGCTCTTCCTGTTCCCCCGGCAGCCTGATTCTCAAACCATCCGCTTTCACCGTATCAACATATCCCTTCGCCCCATAGACCTCCATATCCTTGCGCCCAAACGGCCAGTTCCACGAGCCCTGAATGATCGCCTGCGCATGAGGATAAGTAAGCAGAATGGTCGCCTCGTCATCCACATGCTGATAAATATTCGGCTTGATCGTTTGCGTAACAGCGGTAACCGAAACCGGAAGCGCCCCATGCATCATCCACGTCGCAAGATCGACCCCATAGCAGCCAAAGTCGAACAGAGCACCCCCGCCATTCTTCTTCGGATCAGTGAGCCAGCTCAGAAACTCCGGGCTCACTCCAATCTCCTTCGGCCCATTATGCCCATCGTGGACGACGATCTTGCGAAGATCGCCGATGCGTCCACTCGCAAGCAGATCATTCGCCGCAATGTTCGAGGCATACCAGGTTGTCTCGTAATTAGTCAGTACAGGAACCTGAAACTGTTCCGATAGCCGCTGAATCGCCAGCGCATCATCGTAAGTCGTAGCAAGCGGTTTCTCCACCATTGCAGCGATATGCAAAGGCGCAGCCTGTTCGATAGCCGCACGGTGACCCGCAATAGACGTATAGACGAGAATCGCCTGCGGATGTGTTGCCGCAAGCATCGCTGCCTCTGTCGGAAAGAACAGGCTCTCAGGCAGATGATATGCCGAAGCATAGTGCTGCCGAAGTCCAGCATCCGGCTCGGAGATCCCAACAAGCTCAACATTGGGGTGCGAAGCAAGATTGCCGAACAGACCTCGCACATGGTCATGCTCCAGGCCTACCACAGCAACCCGCACGCGATCCGAAGACTGCGCCGAAGCAGTTACGCCCGCAAGCAGCAACATCCACAAAATCGTCCGAAAACTAAAGCGACGCGACGCGAAGTTCATAAACGAATTAAGGATGATCAACCTCCATGAAACAACTGCAAAAAAAGACTACTTGATAACCCCACGTTCGCTATTCGCAATGAAATCCGCAAGATACGCCACATGCTCGCCTGCATTGCCAGCCGCAATCGTCAGTCGCATCGCATCCAATGCCTGCGATGTATTCATCTTCGAAGCTTGCAGCAGCCGATACGCCGCACGCAGCTCCTTCATCTGCTCCGGCGTAAACCCACGCCGCTCCAGACCAACCTTGTTCAACCCATAGGCATGATTATTGCGCTCAATCGAAGTCAGCGAGTAAGGAAGCACATTCTGCGTAATCGTCGTGCCCCCGCCAATGTACGAGTAGCGCCCAATCCTGCAGAACTGGTGCACCGGACACAGCGCGCCCACCACAGCATAATCCTCCACAGTCACATGCCCGGCCAGCGTAGCCGAGTTCGCCAAAATACACCCATTACCAATCGAGGAGTCGTGCCCAATGTGTGTATAGGCCATTATCAAACAACCCGAACCTACACTCGTCACGCCACCGCCGCCCGCAGTCCCACGCGAGATGGTCACATACTCCCGAATCACATTGTCATCCCCGATCACCGCACGCGTCGGCTCTCCAGCGTACTTCAAATCCTGTGGCGCCACGCCCAGGCAAGCAAACGGATAAACCCGATTCCCACTCCCCATCGTCAGATGCCCATCGAGCGCCACATGCGAGACCAGCTCACACCCCTCGCCCAGCACAACATTCGCGCCGATCGTGCAGTACGGCCCTACCGTGCAGTTCTCCGGAATCTGCGCGCCTGCTGCAACAATCGCTGTCGGGTGAATGCTCACTCGGGTACGGCCTCGCTCGGGGTTGCAGCCTTCTTCGCCGCACGCGGAACCACCTGGCACATCACAATCGCATCGCAAACCAGCTTGCCATCGACCGTGATATTGCCCTGCATCCTCACCGCGCGGCTCCGCCAGTTCAGCACAGTCACCTCAATGCGCAGCTGATCGCCCGGCGTAACCGGCCTGCGAAACCGTGCATTCTCAATCCCGGTAAACAACATCAGTTTCGAGTCCCGATCAGGAATCTCCGTCAGCAGCAAAGCGCCGCCGGCTTGCGCAATGGCTTCAACCATCAAAACGCCAGGCATGATCGGGTGGTGGGGCCAGTGCCCCTGAAACTGTGGTTCATTCATCGTCACGTTTTTAATCGCAACAATGCGCTGCTTGCGTTCCATCTCGACAACGCGGTCGATCAGTAGAAACGGATAGCGGTGTGGCAGGATGGACATGATCTCAAGAATGTCCATCGTCTGCTTCTGAGCCTGTTCCGGCGCGGATTCAATGCTTTGTTCTGTATCACTCATGGCAGCCATGAGTATAAACCGCGGCCTACTTCTTCTTCAGCACGATGTCCGGATTAAACAGGTCCGGCGAAAGCCCCAGGTTGTACTCCACCTTGCTCAAAAACCTCTGACTCGCCATATCGCCGTTGTGGTAACGAGTAACCATGAAGGGCGTCGGCAGCCCTTGAATGGTGTGGTAGTCGTCATACTCCTCGGCATCTTCGTCCAGATCCTTGAAGGTCTGGTTACGCCACTCGAATTTGCGTCGCAGCGGCAGGTGTGTGGTCGAATCCAGCTCAATCGTCACAGCGTCATTGTTCGGGCTCAGGATCGATACTTTATCGGCCATGCGCCGCTCCACCATCGTCGTTCCCTCGGCAATCACCATCACTCCCGGAGTCTTCAGCCACACCCGCACCACGTCTTCGATCGAGTGCGCGCGCCTGCGCAAATAATCCTCCACCAACTCCTTTGGCAGCGTCGTCGTTCCCTTGTAGGTAACCTCGTAGCCGACGTTGTTCGCCCAAATCTGCACTACGTCGATCTTCTTGCCCGGAAAGATCATGCTCTTATCCGTCAGGAAGCCGATACGTTCCGCGCCGGGTTGGTTCCCATCAGGAAACCGCCGCCAGCCGTCGTAATCGACCACCATGCCAGTAGGCGCCCCGCGGAAAAACGCAGCCGTATGTCCCTTCACCTGCATGTCTTTACGATCAAGCCACGCCTGCCCACCCAGCGCCTCCACCATCTCATCCAGCAGCTTGTGCCCCAGCTGCTCCTGCGTCATACCCGCATTCTTCGTAGGTGCAGCACTCGGAATATCGCTCGCCTGCGCAAACATCCGCGGCGCGGCCAACGTCCCCATCACAACCAGGCAAACAACAGCTCTCTTCATTCCAACTCCATCAGCCAACCAGCACAGCGCCGCCGTTCACGTTGAATATCTCGCCCGACACAAACCCCGCCAGCGGCGTACAAAGAAATAATATCGGCCCTGCAATCTCATCCACCGCCGCAGCGCGCCCCAGCGGTATCGTAGCCAGCACTTTCTTTGACGTCTCCGGATGCTCCAGGGCAGCGGCAGACATATCCGTCACTACCCACCCCGGCGCAACGCAGTTACAGTAGATATCCTGCCCGGCCAGCTCACTCGAAAGGCTCTTCGTCAGACTGATCAGCGCACCCTTGCTAGCCGCATAATCCGCATGGAATGCCTCGCCCCTTTGCCCCGCAGTCGAGCTCACCAGCACAACATGCCCCCGCGCGCCCGCCACTGGTGTCTGCCGTTGCATCTGGGCCACCGCAGCCTGCACCAACCCAAACACGCTATCGAGATTGATCCCAAGCGTCCCGCGCCACTGCTCCACAGTCATCTGCCCAATCGGAGCATCATGCGAGGGCCACACCCCATGATTCACAATCAAGCAGTCCACCCGCCCAAACGCCGCCACCGCCTCTGCAACCAGCGCCTGCCCATCCTCCGCCGTGCCAAGCTCCTGCTTCACCGCACAACAAACGTCCTCGCCGCCACACTCCGCCACCAACGCCTCAGCCTGCATCTCCGCGGCCCGATAGCTAAAGACCACCCGCGCCCCTGCCCGCCGAAACATCCTCACCGTAGCCGCGCCGATCCCCCGCGAACCGCCCGTCACCAGCGCCACTCGCCCGGCAAGTGACAGAAAAACACCCGAATCAATATTTGTCATAGCCTGACGCTACCCAAACATACTATGGTGGTGCAAGTTCCCAGGCAGCCCTAACGTGCAGCAAAGGAGAGTTTGTCCATGAAGATTGCCACCATCATCGCTCGCATCCTGCTCGGCCTCATGTTCACCGTCTTCGGCCTCAACACCCTCCACCCCTTCATGCCCATGCAGATGCCGCCGGGCGACGCCGGAACCCTGTCGGGCCTCATGTTCGCACACGGATGGTTCTACTTCATCGGCGCTCTCTATGTCATTGCAGGCATCCTGTTGCTGATCGGCCGCTACGTCGGCGTCGCATTGACCATTCTCGGCCCAATCATCGTCGTCATTCTGCTCTTCCACATCACCATGCTGCCGCAGGGAATTGGGATGGGCCTATTCGCCGCCGCCCTTGAACTCTTCCTCATCTACGCCTATTGGCACTGCTTCAAGCACGTCTTTACGCGGTAAAAGTTTTCGCAACGTATAGCGTCACCCCTTCTCCGCGGCCCGCGCCGCCAGCAGAGCCTTGCGTTCGCGAATCAGTCTCTTCTGCTCCTTCAGCGGCATCGTCAGCACTGCCTTCGTTCGCGGAGGCAGCTTGCCGAAGACAATCTCATGCGCCGCCGTCAGCTCCTGCTCCCACTCCGCCCAGCGGAACACATCCCACCGCTCCACCGCCACCCAGAAGATCCGCGCCATATACGGAGCTGGAATCACCCCCTCAATCTCCAGCAGCTCCGAGTACCGCTCCGGCCCCGCCGCATACGAGATCACAGCCCGCCCATCGCCATCCAGATTCGCCAGCGCAAACATCTTCCCGCCAATGGCCTTGTCTCCGACCCAGAAGACGAGGTTCGCGCCCCACTGCATAGTCTCCACAACGTGCGGCAGCCCCAGCAAAAATCCACGAACCCGCTCAGCATCCATGCCAGAAAGTATAAAGTGTGTTTGTTTTACGTCGTCGCCCTGAACGCACTGTTTACGTCGTCATCCTGAACGCAGTGAAGGATCCCTGTATTCGTCTTTGCCGTTGCCGTTGCTTGTTCTTTTGTAAATCAGCGCAATCGCAAACGAATCGCCCCTCTTGCCGCATCCCCATCCACCACCCTGCCATTCTGCACAATCACGATCCGCCCCGCCTTCACCAGCCGCCGCGCCGCCGCCTGCGCCGACACCATCAAACCCTCCCAGTCCCGCCGCGTCTCCGTCCCACCCACCAGCTTCGCAGCCTCCGAAGGACCGATCTCATCCCGCTCCGCCAGCAGCTCCAGAATCGCCTCCTCCAACGCCGCATCTGCCTCTCCCGCCTTATATCCACGGCAAGCATCGCTGCAGTACTTCATCACGCCCCAATCCCTCTCCCACTCCTTCCGCCACGCAAACGTCCGCCCACACGTCTTACAAATCTTGTCCTTATGCGGAGTCTCCCTCTCCCGCTTGCGTTTCTTATCCGGCATCGCCAACTCCTCAGCCATCTTTATACTTAAAAACGACATGTCCTTTCCCTCCGTAGAAGACCAGCTCGACCTCATCGCCAAAGGCGCCGCCGAGATTCTCCCCCTCGAAGCACTCAAAGAGCGAATCGCCCAATCCATCGCCTCCGGCAAGCCCATGCGCATCAAGGCCGGCTTCGACCCCACCGCACCCGACCTCCACCTCGGCCACACTGTCCTCATCCGCAAGCTGCGCCACTTCCAACAGCTCGGCCACACCGTCATCTTCCTCATCGGCGACAGCACCGCTTTGATCGGCGACCCCACCGGCCGCAACGTCACCCGCAAGCCCCTCACGCCCGACCAGATCGCCGCCAACGCCGAAACCTACAAAGAGCAGGTCTTCAAGATCCTCGACCCCATCAAAACCGAGGTCCGCTACAACTCCGAGTGGCTCGACAAACTCTCCTACTACGATCTCGTAAAGCTCCTAGGCCAGTTCACCGTCTCCCAGATGCTCGAGCGCGAAGAGTTCCACAAGCGCTTCAACGATGAGCAACCCATCGGCATGCACGAGATGATCTACCCCATCGCCCAGGGCTACGACTCCGTCGCGCTCCAGTGCGACGCCGAGTTAGGCGGCACCGACCAGAAGTTCAACCTCATGTGCGGCCGCAACTTGCAGAAACACTTCGGCCAGCCTCAACAAATCATCCTCATGAATCCCATCCTCGAAGGCCTCGACGGCGTTCAGAAGATGTCGAAGTCTCTCAACAACGCCATCGGCATCCACGAGCCGCCGTTCGAGATGTACGGCAAGCTCATGTCAATCTCCGACGACCTCATGTGGAAGTACTGGACACTCCTAACCGACCTCCGCCAATCCGAGATCGCACAGATGCAAGCCGACGTAGCCAGCGGCGCACTCCACCCCATGCAAGCGAAGAAGAACCTCGCTCACTCCATCACCACCGACTTCCACTCAAAGGCCGAAGCCGACTCCGCCGCAGAAAACTGGAGCCTTCAATTTCAACGTGGAGGCGTGTCGCACGATCTAGAAGAAGTTCAAATTTCTCTCGAGTCTCTTGGACCCCGTTGGGAGTATCCGATCAATGATCGACCTCAGGCATCGGTAAAGCTAAGCAAGCTGCTTGTTGCTGCCGGATTAGCGGAGTCCAACAGCGACGGCGAGCGCAAGATTAAGGCTGGAGCCGCCAAGGCTGAGTCAGTTCAAATTCAGGGCAGCGACCGTGGTGTCACCGAAATTGTTCTGGTTGGGGGCGAAGAATTTTCTCTCCGTGTCGGCAAGCGTGCAAAGAAAGTGAAAATCTGTTGAGGTCGAGCTTTTGTTCTTGCTTCTGAGGTAGGCCCGGGCTTTAGCCCGGGCATTTAGGGGACACAGAATGCGGGGCTTTAGCCCCTGAGGTATGCCTTCCTCACCCCGCCTCAACAATCTTCATTGATTCATCTGCTATCCTCGTCAAAATTTCATGCGCCTAAAGCCCCAAACCTTCGCATTAACAACTGTCACCCACAACCGCCACCGCATCTTCCAAAGAACCACAAACGCCGAACTTCTCCTCTCGATCCTCTTTCGATACCGCGATCAAAAACGTTACCTCCTCCACGGCTTTGTCATCATGCCCGATCACCTTCACGCCCTTCTGACCCCCACCGAATCCATCGAGCGTTCCGCACAACTCATTAAGGGCGGCCTCTCCTTCGCAATCCGCAACCAATTCAAGGGCACGATCTGGCAGGAAGGCTTTCACCAACACCGCATCCGCGACCTCGAAGACTTCCAAAATCAACTCCTCTACATTGCAAACAATCCGACACGAAAAGGGTCTGCGGAGCATCCCTATGTTCACACTGCCTTTCCACAAAGTTTGGATCCGTCACCATCGCACCTATAAATCCCCACGCACCCGTAACCCCTTGCAATTACTACCTCGGTGAACATATGGCGTGTAAGATGCGTCTAACGACTGCAGGAGTTTAAAACAATGTCTGCAAGCAAGCGATTTGTTTCTCTGTGTTCTGTTTTTGTGCTCCCCCTCTCGGCGATCTCTCTCCACGCCCAGCACAAACAAGATCCGCGCGCGCAAGAAATTGTCCGCACAGCTGTCAAAATCGAGCTAGCCGCAGACCGTGACGATCACTCCCGCTGGCAATATCGTGACATCAACCACAAGCCCGACGGAGAATTTCTCTTTCAGGTTGTCGAGACCGACCACGGCTCTGTCAAAAAGAAGCTCAAACACAACGGCCAACCCCTCACCCCCGAAGAACTTAAAGCCGAAGACGCCCGCATCCAATCCTTCGTCAACGACCCTTCCCAGCAAGCCAAACAACGCAAAGACGGCGAGCAGGACGACAAGCGCGCCGAGAACATGCTCCGCCTCCTCCCCGACGCCTTTCTCTGGACTCTCCAAAACGAAACACCCGAAACGTACTATCTCGCATTCGTCCCCGATCCCAACTTCTCCGCACCCTCCATGGAGACGCGCGTCTTCGCCGCCATGGCCGGCGAGATCGCCGTCAACAAACAACAAAACCGCATCCAGACCATCAAAGGCAGACTCATCCACGACGTCACCTTCGGCTGGGGTCTCTTCGGCCGCATGAACCAGGGCGGAACCTTCAACGTCGAGCGCCGCGAACTAGCTCCCGGCGTATGGCAGATCACCGAGTCACACGTCCACATCGACGGCCACGTCCTCCTCTTCAAAACCATCAGCCAACAAGAGGACGAAGTAAAAACCGACTTCCGCCCCACGCCACCCCACACCTCACTCTCCGAAGCCGCCACCATACTCAAAGCCGAACCCACCTCCCTCGACGCCCAACGCTAACCATTGTTTTGCGGTTGCTGTTGTAATTGCAGTTGCTCTTTTGTTTGTCATCCCGTAGGGATCTGCTGTTGCTGTTGCTGTTGCTGTTGCTGTTGCCGTTGCCGTTGCCGTTGCTGTTGCTGTTGTTTGTTTTACGTCGTCATCCTGAGCGAAGCGAAGAATCCCTGTATTCGCTTTTGCTGTTGTTTTTGCATCTGTAGTTACACGCGATATCCTCGTCACAGATGTCTGGCCACCCATACCCGCAAAGCGACCGCGAACTCATCCGCCGCATCGAGCGCTCCGCCGGCCACCGAGCCGGCTACAAGCAGCTCATCCGCGAGCTAGGCCTGGGCGGAGGCCGCGAACGCCGCCTCCTACTCGAACAACTAACCCGCATCACCGCACGCGGTGACCTCATCAAGCTCGACAACGACCACTGGAGCATCCCAGCCGCAGCCCCAGAAAAAACCGCCCGCGCACCCCGAACCTCCATCGATGAACCACAACAATCCCGCATTACCCGCGACCGCCTCATAGCCGGCCGCATCGACATGCACCGCGACGGCTACGCCTTCGTCCGCCCCAACGGCAGCACCAACCGCGACGACGACCTCTTCATCCCTCCCAACGAGCTCAACAGCGCTATGCAGGGCGACGAGGTCATCGTAGACGAAGCCCCACGCGGTAGAGATGGCCGCCGCTCCGGCCGAGTCCTCCGCATCCTCACCCGCCGCAACCCCACCGTAGTCGGCATCTTCCACTACGAGCGCACCCACCGCCGCACCAGCACATGGGACCACCTCCCCATGATCCACGGCAACTACGTCACCCCGCTCGACGAGCGCATGACCCAGCCCATCCTCATCCCCGACGGCATGGAGATCCCCGCCACACCCAAAGCCTCACCCCACCGAGTCCTCGGCGAAGAAGCCCGCCTCCAGCAGCGCACCTGGAACCCCGATGACGAAGCCAGTCTCGAAGGCCTGGCCGTCGACATCGAAATCACCGACTTCCCCACACCCGGCCGCCCCGCCCGAGGCCGCATCCTCGAAGTCCTCGGCCCACCCGACGCCTTCGGTGTCGACGTAGAAATCATCATCCGCAAGCACCACCTCCCCCACACCTTCCCCACCAACGTCCTCGCCGAAGCCTCCGCCTCCGCAGCCCTACCAATCGAAGAACCGGGTATCTCTCCGAGACGCGACTTCCGCCACCTCCCCATAGTCACCATCGACGGCGAAACCGCCCGCGACTTCGACGACGCCGTCCTGGTCCAACCCCTCCCCAACGGCAACTACGAGCTCCAGGTCCACATAGCCGACGTCAGCCACTACGTCCGCCCCGGCACCGCGCTCGATCTCGAAGCCCGCCTCCGCGGCACCAGCGTCTACTTCCCCGACCGCGCCATCCCCATGCTCCCGCCCGACCTCTCCAGCGGAATGTGCAGCCTGCGCCCCGACGAAGACCGCCACGTCCTCTCCTGTCTCATCGAGATCGACGCCCACGGCGAAGTCCTCGGCTACGAGATCTGCGAAGGCATCATCCGCTCTGCCCGCCGCATGACCTACACCCAGGTTCAGGCCATCCTCGACGGCAACGAGCCAGCCCGCCTGCAATTCCAGCAGTTCGTTCCCCACTTCGAGCAGATGCACCAGCTAGCCCTCAAGCTCAACGCCAAGCGTCACCGCCGCGGCTCCATCGACTTCGATCTCCCCGAGCCCGTCGTCCAGTTCGATCCCGAAGGCAACATGCAGGCCATCGTCCGCTCCGAGCGCGGCTGGTCCCACCGCCTCATTGAAGAGTTCATGCTCTCTGCCAACGAGTGCGTCGCCCACTGGATCGAAGCCCAGCAAATCCCCGGCATCTACCGCATCCACGAGACCCCCGACCCCAAACGCATCGTCGACTTCGAAGACACCGCCGCCCAGTTCGGCTACTCCCTGGGCTTCAGCAGTCTGCCCGTCAAACGCATCCAAACCAAAGGCGACCGCCGCAACGTCCGCGGCACCGACCGCAAGGCCCAAACCCACGAAGTCCCCGACGCCATCCCCGTAACCCCGCAAATGTACCAGCGCCTAACCGCAAAGATCGCCGGCAAGCCCGAAGAGCGCATCCTCGCCTACCTCATGCTGCGCTCACTCAAGCAAGCCCGCTACAGCGAGAAAAACGTAGGCCACTTCGCCCTCGCCTCTCCCAGCTACACCCACTTCACCTCACCCATCCGCCGCTACCCCGACCTCATCGTCCACCGCCTCCTCCGCACCCTCCTCCACTCCGGAGCCAACCCGCACGGTGACCCAATCCTAAGCACCGACCCTCAACCCTGGGGCGAAAAACCCGTCGTCAAACATCACGGAGGCGCCAAAGAACCGGGTGCCCCATCTTCGGCGCGGCATCATGCGCCTAAGGTGGGCATCGTGCGCAGCACGACAGCACTCCATCAATCCGGTACGAATCCTCATGATGACAAGAACGCCGACCAGCCTCACCCCGAACCCCTCCCCGCCGAAGAACTGGAAGCCATAGCCACCGAATCCTCCCAAGCGGAGCGCCGAGCCGACGACGCCGAGCGCGAGCTCATCGAGTGGAAAAAAATCAAATTCATGCAGGACCGCATCGGCGAAGACTTCAACGCCATCATCCTCTCCTGCACCAAGTATGGCTTCTTCGTCGAGCTCGACGACCTCTTCATCGAAGGTCTCGTCCCCATCGCCACCCTCCACGACGACCGCTACTTCTTCCGCGACACCGACCGCACCATCGCAGGCGCCCGCAACGGCCACATCTTCCGCATGGGCCAACGCGTTCACGTCCTCCTCGACCGCATCGACCGCCAGCAGCGCCGCCTCCAGTTCGCCCTCCTCCCCTCCAACGAACCGGGTGCCCCATCTTCGGCTCAGCGGACCGACAGGTCCGGTGAGACTAAGGTGGGTTCGCGCACCACGAAACCTTCCGCCAACAAGACCAGCCCCAACCGCTCCGGCAAAAAAACCAAATCCAAAGCCCGCGAGCGCAACAAAAAATCCAAGGTGAAACGAAAGCACTAACCGGCTCACAACCTTGTTAGACTTCTGTCACCTCCGCTGCCCCAAAAGGCAGCAAGGTAGTACTTCGGGCCCCAATGGGGGCGTGCATGATCGGCAAAGCATGGATGCTGCTTGGCCTCAGCTGGATCGCCGGACTACCTCTCTGGGCAGCCCCCGCCGCACCCATGCACGTCATCATCACTGTCATCAACAAGCACGTCGACCCCGGACAGCCCGTCCCCGGCATCAGGGTCACCATCGACTTCGTAGACGGCTCCCAAAAGATCACCGAGGCCCGCGATCGCACCAACAGCCAGGGCCAGACCGAACTCATCATCTCTGCGGAGGCTCAACAGCGCGGCGATCTTCACATCGAAATCTCCGACGCTCCAAACCTCGTCATCTACCAACCCGGCGAAGGCATCTTGACTGACGTCCACCCCACGCTCACCATAGTCCTTCTGCCCAAAGGCTCACCGGCGTTGCTTCAGCCCGCGCAAATCGAAGCCATGCTCAACCGTCTCTCCCGCTTGTCCATTCAGAATCAGCAATTGCAGGTCTCTCTCACCAAAGCCGAGCATCAAAAGCCCGACTTCGATCAATTACTCCATAACTGGGCTTCCACCAACGGCCTCCCTTACGATCAGGTAGATCAACAGATGCGCGCCTGGGCCAACGACGTCCTCGAACATCGCCAGGAGGCGTCACTTGCCAAGCAGGCCGAAGCCGAGCTCGCCTTACGCAACTTTGAGAACGCCGCCAAGCTCTTTCAAGGCGCCGCACTCACCAGCAAACTGGCACTGCACCGCGAACAGGAGAGTTACCTCATAGGCCGCCGCGAAGCCCTGCGTTCTCTGTTCAAGGAATCGACACAAGGTGCCGATGCATTCCAGCTCGCGCATCAATACCATCAGGCAACGCAAATCATGGACGATGCCGTGAAGGAAGCCGCTGCAGAACACCAGCGCTACCCTGAGGACGCCGCACTTCGCCACATCTGGTTCCGCGCCGTTCGCTTCACAGGCCTGGTTCGCACGGAGGAAGGAGAAAAGATCCTGAGTCAGGAGTCTTCATCCGAGAACCCCGCTCCGCTCTTTTTAAAAGTCATCGACGACTGTAAGAGCATGCTTGCTCAGATAGACGAATCCACTGAACCAGAGCAATGGACCTCTGTTCAGTTCGTCATCGGTTCCGCAGCTCTCTATCTGGGCGTGCAAGTGCCCAACTATAAGGATGCAGCAGAGTTCCGTTCACAGGCCGTCGCAGCCGCCCGTGCCACGGTCGACGCCTCCAGTAAGCAGAAGGATCCGAAAAAATGGGCCGAGTACGCCAACTACTATGCCCTTATGTTGGCAACAACGAGTACGTACAGCTACCACCAAGGGCAATTGTCGGAGCAGCAGGCATCCGAATCACTCTCACAAGCCGTCGACCAGCTCCGTTCCGTGCTCGAAATCCGGACTCGGTCAGAGAATCCTTTGGATTGGGCAAACGCCCAGATGCTCATCGGCGACATCCTCAGCCTGCAGTCTATGCGGACCTCCGGCAAACACGCGACTGAGCTCTTGACCCAGGCAGAGGCCAGCACCCGCGCCGCGCTCGAGGTTTTTACGAAGGCAGATCATCCCGAGGATTGGTCCATGGCGGAAAGGTCACTCGGCAACGTGCTCCTTGCCCGGGCTCAGACCACGTCCGGCAATCAGGCACATGACCTCACCCTTCAAGGTGCCGTAGCAATTCAAACTTCTCTTCAGGGAACCGCCAGGCAGAAAGACCCCCTGGACTGGGCGAATGCCCAGCACAGCCTCGCGGACCTTTTACACACCGAAAGCAAGGACTTTTCCGGCAGTCAGGCAATCGATCTGCTCACCCAATCCGCCGTCGCCTTGCGCTTCGAGCTTGAAGTCATCACAAAAGCAAGCGCTCCACTCCGTTGGGCCGAAATCCAAATTGATCTGGGCTCCGTGCTCACGCAGCTTGCCGATCGCTATAACGGCCAGGCTCAGGCCACGCAAGCTGCTGATTGTCAATCTCAGGCATCCACCGCTTATCGCGCTGCGCTCGAGGTCTTCAACCGGCAGAACAATCCGGATCGATGGGCCCGTACGCAATGGGCGCTGGGTGCTGTTCTGTTCGCACAAAGCCAGACCGCCGCACCCAACCAGTCGACAGACCTGCTAGACCAGGCCGCCGCCGCCTACACCGGAGCCCTCGAAGTCATCACCATGCAAACCTCTCCGCAGGACTGGGGGAACATGCAAACCACTCTCGGGCAAATCCGGGGTGCTCAGGGCGTGCATTCCTCCGGTCCGCAGGCGAAGGAATTTTTCACCCAATCTGCCGAAGCCCTTAGCGCCGCACTGCAGGTCGCCCCAAAAAACGCAAACACCCTGTCTCTCATCAGCAGTCTCTACCATGACTACCTCTTGGACTTCCCCAAAGCCTACGACTTCGCAACTCGCGCCGAAGCCGCCGCTCCTAACGATGGCAACAAACTTAACCTCGCCGAAGCCGCACTCACTACATCCCGCTTCTCCACCTGCATCGACCTCATCAACTCCGTCAATCAGGCTCAATTGGACTCCCGATACAAGTCTGGCCGTCTGACGCTCCTCTTTGCCTGCCAGTGGGGCGCAGGCCAGCAAGCGGCTGCATCACAAACCGCCGAGACCCTCGCCGCCTCAGCATCAACACTCACCAAACAGGACTGGTCCACCGCTGGCGACCGCGTCTACCTCGCCGCCGCACCGGAATTCACCGCCAACCGCCCCCTCTGGATCAAACTCTTCCAGTCCCTCGAACAGGGCGACGGTCCCTCTCTCGCCGATGCTGCGCACACCATCCATCAGGGGGCAGGGAACTGACATGTTCTTCCCCCGCTACGACGTCTTCGTCAGCTACTCCCGCCAAGACACCGCCATCGTCGAACCCTTCGTCGAGGAGCTCCGCCGCCGCGGCTACAGCGTCTTCTTCGACACTCAATCCATCGTTGTCGGAGACCCATGGAAACAGCGGCTCGCCCGCGCCGTCCTTTCCTCTCGCATCTGCATCCTCTGCTGGTCGCAGCATACCCGCGACTCCGAATATGTTGCCTTCGAGTACGCACGTGCCGAAGCTCTCCACCGCCCCGTTCTGCCCTGGTTACTCGACTCGACTCCACTCCCCAGCATGATCGAGCTTCAAGGCATCACCGAACCCGACCCCATAAAGGTTGCCTCCCTCTTCGTCCCTCGTCTCGGCACAAGGCTCTCCCTCCGCCGTGCCTTGCAGGTCTGCCTTCTCTTTCTCCTCTTGCTCGCCTCGGTCCTCACGTATTGGCGCACCCATCGCCCTCCACCACCCTGGGAGTTCACCGGCCGCGTCACCGACAGTGTCACCAATCTTCCAATCTCAGGCGTCCAGGTCGCAGCCGAAGACCACCACTTCATCGCCTACACCGACAGCGACGGCAGATACATCTTCCATCTACCCCAACCCAAGCCAAAATACCTCCACCTCGTCTTCGCCAAACAGGGATACAAAGGAGAAGAGCCAGTCACCGTCCCCCCGACCTTCCCTTCAACACCGACATGACCCCTCTCAGATAGACAACAAAGCAGCCCGAAGCCCAAAAAGAGCCAAGCGAAAATAAACTTCAAAAAACTGCAAAAAACTCAACTGGTCGGAAAGTGCATTCCGCAATCCATCTTTGCCACACAATTCACCACAACTTGTCCACAAAAACACCACGTTGAGGAGCCATTTTTCTCAAAAACCCCTGAAAAAATGCCCTTCGACCACACCCAAAAAAATCCGCGTAAAATACAAAAAGGAGCTGACGAAAAAATGGCGCACATGGTGTTCTGCACAAAATACAAAGCCGAGATGGAAGGTCTGGACGAACCCCCCTTCGACTCCGACTTCGGCCAGAAAATCTATAAAAACGTCAGCAAAAAAGCCTGGGGCGAGTGGATCGAGCGCCAGAAGATGCTGTTGAACGAATACCGTCTCCAACCCTGGACCCGCGAAGCCCAGGAGTTCCTGGTCGAACAGATGAACGAATTCTTCTTCGGCGAAGGCGGCACATTACCCAAGGAATACGTAGCTCCCACGCACTAACCGGCGGATTTTAGCCGCTTAACTCGTGTACACTAAACACTGCAACATACCCCGCCGCAGCCCTCCTGGACTGCGCGCAACCAATAGTCGGGACGTGGCTCAGCCTGGTAGAGCGCACCCTTGGGGTGGGTGAGGTCGCTAGTTCGAATCTAGTCGTCCCGACCATTTAAATTTGCTCTGTATTCTCAACGACTTACAAGCGAACCCATTTGTCGCTTTAGAACTCGTCGTAGATGCCGCAAGGCCTGTTGACCGAGCAACGTCGCGAAGTTTTCGTAAACCCAACATTTCAGACCCAACGGGGATAGTTTCCGGATTGCCCGACCGCAACTCCAAAATTTGGCGTCCTTCACGAGGCTCTATGAGTGCCTTGGCGATTATGCATTCATGGCGGAGAATCGGATGCCAGCCCTCGGAGAAAGACCGCCAAGTGCCTGTTTATCGATAGAGTGTTTCTATCTTTTCTCACAGTCGCACGGGAGTAATCGTGCATACCTACCCTCTATGGAGGTAAGGAGTCCTACGCTCAGTGCCGTGCAGGTCTCCATGGAATATGCGGGTGTTCCGGCCCACGAAAGAGAACACCCGCGCCGATGCGGAACTGGTTTTGCCGGTCGCCCTCGAGGTTGCGGAGCCGGAAGTAGAAGTAGTCCGCCTGCAGAGCCCGTATCCATATATGTCGCGAGACGGCGACGTCGAGTCTCCCCCGACGGTGAGCGCAAAGGACGAATCGTAGCTGGTCGGAAACCTGCCGACCGGTGCAGGAAAGTAGCTGTCGAAGCCATGCACGCCGCCGAATAGTCCTTGTCCGAAGGGCTGGAAGCGGGTGTGGTTGGCCACGCGCAGTCTTAGCCCGCCCATGCCGTAGAAGATACTGAGGCCCGTATTAAAGTTGGGGATCTGGCTGTTGTGGTGGCCTCCGGCTTCTACCACGGCGGAGAAGTCGCGCCACATCGGCAGCGAGAAGCCGCCGTGCGCGCCGTACATCCAGAAGCAGTTGCAGCTTCCGACCGGAGCATTGGCGCGCATCTCGCTGAAAACGGCGTAACCATCGACGGCGGGTGCGGGCCGCTGAGCAAGCGCCGCCGTGGAAAGCGACGCCAGCGGCGCAAAGACGAAGACTTGTGTCAGCTTGTGCATCGCTCCTCCTATTCGACGATGAGAGTGACTGTAGTCGAGCGGGCCAGGCTGCCGCTGGTTCCGGTCACGGTGATGGTGTAGGTTCGCTGCTGCTGCGAGAAGTAGCCGCCTGTGCCGCAGCCCGTCATCGTCGTGAACGAAGCCAACGCCACGAGCAGCCACAGCAGCAATCGCGGCGGCCTGCGTTGCGCTTTTCTCAGCAGCGCGAGCGGCACGAGCAGCATCGCAAGCGCCAGCGGAGTGCGCAAGTCGCGCTCGAGCCTTGCGCTCTGCATCGGTACACTGACGATCAGGGTCGAATTGATTCTTCCGCTGGGCCCCGGCGTCACAGGATGCCGTCACTAACATTGTGCGCATTCCGGTGGGAGGTCCGGAATTGCCGAGAACAACACTCTCACGAGGAGACCCAGGGGCCGGTACCAACACGTAGCAGTCTCATCAACGCGCCGCCTGTCGGTCGAACAAAACTCTACCTCAATAGCTGCATTTGTCATTTCGATAAAAGTAATTTAAATGCCCGCAATTTCGCACTTTCAGTCTCCGATCGATACTCAAACGGTATGGCGATTCGGCGAATCGAAGTACCGCAGGCGCGACCTATGCTACTCATTTTTGTCAGCTTTTTCACCATATTTGGAAGCTCTTCTGCGTTCTGACTGGATTGCCGGCAACACGGAAACAATCCAGATGACCGCCCGAAACTTGGCTCTCGCTTCTTACAAAACGGATTACCGATAACTGGGGGTTGGTGCTCGGGTTTCAAAAAGGACCCGGAAAGGAGTCTAAGGGGATCTCCAAACGATGCAAAGTTCGAAAATCGTCTACTAGGGCCGACCATTTTAAATCGCCCTGTCTCTCAGCGACTTACAAGCGAACCCATTTGTCGCTTTAGAACTCATCCTACCGGCACGAGATGGCGGGGACCGCTGCCTATGTATGCTGGCACTGCGAGGAGCCCACCTGCGCCATGGTTTGCCCAGCCGATGCAATCGAGGGTGGGCGCCCCTTCAAGCTCGTCGGGAAAATTGGATATGCTGATGCAGGTGGAGTTGCCGACATCACCACCTCCCCGGCCACCCAACTCGGCTACTACTACGCTCCGCTGATGCAGTCCGGAGCAAATGCGAAGGTGGAACCGGACACGTCGTTGCAGCGTACCTTCTTCCTCGGCAATAGTGTCTCGACCTCAAATCCTACGGGTCACCGGACGGCATTATTGCTTACGACCAGAACACGTTCCTTCCGACCAACACTCTCCCACTGAACATGCTCAGCATTGAAGGCAACACCAGCTTCACCGGAGTTGACCTCATCCGCTGGGGACAGGATGGTCTCGCAGCTCTCACCAGCAGCGGCCACCTTTACCTGTTGCGAGGCGCCGCGGTGGTCCCTCAGTTGTTGAATCAGAACTCCGCAGCGGTCCTCTCCTCAAGCTCCATGACGACGGTCGCACACGGTTCTGGCAACACGCTCCTTACGCTCACCGGAAGCAACTTTGTCCCCCGGGGGGGCGCAGTCACGTGGCACGGAAACTACCGTACTACGACGATCGTAGATGCAACCCATCTAACGGTTGCCATCCCTACCTCCGATCTTGCAACCGCCGGCACGGCATCGGTCGCTGTCGTGAATCCCGGAACTGCAACTTCCTCGGCACTCACAATCACGATTCAGTAAGCCATAGCCCCGTCTGTATGTGCAAAGTCTCATGACTGCTAGCGAGCATCCCCAACCTACTGCTAATTCTCTTTTCGATTTCGCTTCAATCAGGCCTTGCTCGACCCATTTAAGGAGAGCTTTTTAGGAGAAACGACACTACAACTCTGAAATAAAACAAGATGCTTGACAATAGCGGAGACGCTCATGTCAAATGGCTGTCGATCAAGACAAACGTTTGTCTCAGCACAGGGGGAATAGCGCGTCCTGATACATCTGTATGACTTTTGGAGGGTAGTGTGCAATCGGTTCGATCTGCAATTAGGGCTCTCACTATCGCTGTGTTTTGTATCCTGGGGCTAGGCGTCGCCCATTCCCAGGGCACAAATTCCGGCGACATTCGCGGTACAGTAACGGACTCAACTGGGGCCGTTTTGCAAGGTGCGACGGTGACGGTAGTCAACCTCGGCACCGGCGTAACTAAGGTTTTGACAACGAATAGCGATGGTCTTTATGACACGTCCTCAATCGTGGTCGGCACCTATAGTGTCACGTTTGAAATGGCAGGTTTTCGGAGGCTCCAGCGATCGTCGGTCACGATCGAGGTGGGTACCTCAACGATTAACGCTTCGATGAAAGTTGGTTCGGCTACAGAGGAGGTGGTTGTCACCTCGGACATTCCACTGCTGAAGACGGAAAGCGGGGAACAATCCACCGTTCTTGAGGCGAAAACGATGGCGGAGCTTCCCCAGGTCTCGGAAGACTGGCAAAACTTCATGATTCTGCTGCCCGGAACGTCAGGTGCAGCGAGTGCGACTAAGGGTTCTGGAACATCTTCGGCAAACCCCGGACAGGTTACATCGGTGAACGGAAACCTGCCGTTCAGCAACATCCTGGCTGATGGCGCATCGACGACGCTTTCGATGAGCCAGAACGCGAACCCTGCAGTGTTTGAAACAGTCGGTGAGCTTCAGGTGCAGACGTCGTCCTTTTCGGCGCAGTACGGCATCGGCGGCATGCTTATCAACCAGATCACGAAGGGCGGAACGAGCCAGTTTCACGGAGCTTTCTACGACTACCTTCAGAACAACGCCTTTAACTCGCATCCGTTCGAGTTTGGTGTTCCAGGAAGCACCGTCGGACCCGTCCCAGCGTTGCATTACAACAACTTTGGCGGAAACATTGGTGGTCCAGTGGCGTTGCCTTTCTGGAACCTAAAGCAAAAGGCGTTCTTCTTCTTCAATTACGACCAGATCATCAACCATGGTTCATCGAGCTCCGCAACGCAGACAATTCCGACGGCGGCTGTTCTAAGTGGAGACTTCACCGGTCAGCGTACGATCTACGATCCTACGACTCAAACAATTGCTTATGACACCAAGGGCAACCCGTACCCTGTCAGGCAATCGTTCCAGCAGGAGTATGGTTCGAATGCGATCCCCGCAACCATGTGGGACAAGGTATCGGCGAACTTTCAGAAGTTCTACCCGACCGCCGCGAACCACATTCCCCAAGGTAAAATCTTGCCTGGCACTTACAACAATTCCGGATTGCTCCAGAACAACTGGTTCTCCCAGGTTCCTGCGTCGAACCCGTTCAAGCGGTACTTTGGGCGTCTTGACTATGACATCACACCACACAACCGGCTCACGATGTCGGATACCCAGAGCGACACACCTGTCGAGTCGGTCAACAACGTTACAGCGTGCCCGATCGGCTGCCAGAGTCAGGATGTGGACAACAACAACGCGCAGGTCACTGATGTATGGACCATTAGTTCTCGCACCATTAATGAGGCCCGCATCGGTTATACCTGGCAGGGTAACTTCTTCAGCGATCTTGCATTGGGCCAGGGTTACGCTTCGAAGCTAGGGTGGCAGTTTGCGAAAGCTGATGACTTCCCTGCCATCCAGTTCACCAACACCTATCCGTACGCGTGGATTCAACCTTCCAGTAACTCCATCTACAAGGAGCATGTCTTCGATCCTTCGGATGTTGTGACGATGATCCGCGGAAAACATGTTCTTCACTTCGGCGGCGAACTCTTGATGTACCGCGACGATGCGACAGCCTGGGGCAACACCAATGCCGGAACCTATCAGTTCTCCGGTCAGTACACGCAGCACTGGACCTTGGATAGTCAGGGTGTCGCTTCGGCAGATAACTCCTCGACAGGCTTGGAATATGCAGACTTCCTGCTCGGTCTGGGGCAGAACTGGAGTGCGGGTGTCTCGCCTGAGTATGGAGCTCGCTTTAAGTCGCCTCAGGTGTTCGTCCAGGATGACTGGAAAATTACACCAAACCTGACTCTGAACCTGGGTGTTCGCTACCAGATCAACCATGGCTGGAATGAGGTTCATGGGAATGAGGACAGCTTTGATCCAACGATCACTAACCCTGTGACCGGCAAGTTGGGAGCAGAATGGTATGCGGCTACAGCTGCAAATGGACGTCGTTCTTTGCAGCAGAACTTGTATAGCACTGTGCTGCCGCGTGGCGGCTTCGCGTGGTTGTTTGATCCCCAGACGACACTTCGCGGCGGAGTCGGGCTCTACTCTTATGCATGGTCTCTAGACACCTATGGCAGTGGGATGGGATCTGCTTTCAGCTCATCCGGCAACGCGGCCGATCAGACAAGTGGTGTAACTCCGCCGATCCAGCTGGGTTCAGCCAACGGCTCAACCGGCTCAACGGCGCTTCCATTCACATCGTCGTCGACAGATCCTGCGCGATTCAACGGGCAAAGCGTTGGATATAACCCTTACAACACACCATCTGCGAAGATCATTCAGTGGAACCTAGCGATCCAGCGCATGATCGGAAACAACCTCGTAGCTGAGCTCGGTTACGTGGCAAGCCACGGCTATAATCTAACGTTCCCGCACGATTTGAACCAGATAACCTCTAATCTGTCATCAAACGATGTGGCTCTAGGATATCGGCCATACCCAACCTATCAATCGATTAAAGGCAACAGCTACAACGCAATCTCCAACTACAACTCACTGCAGGCATCGCTCACGAAGCGTTTGAGCCACGGAGTGAGTTTCAACTTCAACTATGTCTGGTCGCACTTCCTGGACGATCAGGATTCTTCTGGTTGGGGGAGCCGTCAGGGTCCGCAGGATTACACAATCGGAAGCGATCCATCGACCAACTACAGCAACTCTAACTTCGACGTGCGTCATGCCATCAAGGGTTACGTTATCTATCAACTTCCTTTCGGACGAGGCAAGCAATTCCTGAACCAGAACGCCTTCGTTGATGCTGTGATTGGCGGCTGGCAGATATCTGACTCGGTGGTCCTATCCTCGGGTAATCCGTTTAGTGTGTATGGTTCGCAGGACACCTATACACACGCTGGTTCAGGATTCCCGAACTGGTCAGGTATCAGCCCGATTCCTGCTCATCGGACTTACAATGAGTGGTTCAACCCGATGGCCTTCTCAGTGGCTCCGAACGGAACCTTTGGCAATGTCAGAAGGAACAGCTTGTACGGGCCGGGGACTGAAGTCACCAATATTTCAGCCAGCAAAACCTTCTCTCTGCCGTATGAGGGAATGAAGCTGCTTATCCGCGCGGATGCCTACAACGCATTCAACCATCCGAGTTGGGGTCTGCCGGGACAGTCTGGTACGGGGCTTTCCAAGCCGAACAGTGCCGGTCAGTATACTGGGCCGAACACCAATCAGATCAACACGAACGAAGTTGGTGCGCGCAACCTGCAGCTTGGTGCACGGTTGTCGTTCTAACCTAACAGTCTTACTTACCGAGATGGAGGGGCGGGTTGTTACCGCTCCTCCATCTTTTTTGTTTGGCGCTCGCAACCAGTAGCTTATGGTGGCGTGAGTGCGTATCCCAAGGGGAAAATGGTTGTGCACGATCCTGCGAACATGAGACACGGCTAAACTGGATGCTTCTGTTGTGGCAGTGACAGTTTGAGCGGCACCGTTATCGGTGAGCACGGCCTTGAAGCGGATGCCGAGCCGCGCGTAGTAGGCCAGGGTAGCGTGCAGGAAGTGCAGGACGGAGGTTCTTGTTTTCGTCCGGGTAGATGGCCGAGAAGGCGATGCATGAGTGGTCGTCGATGGCCACATGCATATGCTCGGTGTCGATGCCGCGCACCGTGTCACGGCGCAGTGTCTCCACACGGCGAACCAACTCGGCCGACGTGGGCTGACGCAGCCGGTGCGGACTGGAGCTGTGATCCTGTTAACCCCTCTATACCCTGTTTGCGATTTTAGGTGCGCGTCGAAGAAGTGGATGGATGAGATTCGGTACTTCTCGTGCGGCCTCCGATGCGAAGTTGTTGGTCGGTCAACGTCGTATCGACTCTCCTGGTTGCAGCCTTATGGCGTCTATGGCCCGGTGGGCTTATTGGAACTGGAACCAATTCATGTTGAGGATGCCGCTTGCGTTGCTGCCATGGAAGACCACATAGAGCGTGTGGGTTCCGGTTGCGGTGGTGACAGGAGCGCTAATCGTCTGCCACGTCTGCCATCCGCTGGTTGAGGGCACCGTTGCGGTTCCTATGAGGGTACCTGTTGCGCTGTCGAGATGGAACTCGACGGTGCCGCCTCCGCCTCTGCTGGCCGCGCGTACATTTACCTGACTGACTCCCGTGCCGAAGTTGACGTTCTGATAGACCGCCTGGGCGCCATCGGTGACGTAACCGAGATCGTAGGAGCCGGTCGCGTCTCCTGTCTCTTCGGTCTCAAGGCCGCTCTCGCTGCTGTAGCTTGCACCCTGGATCTGCGAGGTGGCTGACATAGCGGGGGTGCCGGATTGTGTGCCGGTCCAAGTGAAGGTTGCGGCGGCGAATGCGGGTAACGTGTAAGAAAAGTTCTGAGAACCCCATTGCACCTGGAAGGTCTGGCTGGAGCTGGAGTTGTTGAAGGCGATCAAGGCTCTTGTGCCGTCGGGGTTGACGAAGGCCGCACTGACGATCGCTAGGGTGTCGCTGGACCAGACGCGAATCGCGCCTGGCAGGATGTATTTGCTGTACTGGCCAAGCGTGTAGTACTCGATGTTCTTCGTGATGGCGCCGGTCTGATTGTTGACGGTGACGATGGGGGTGCAGGTGTTGCATCCTCCGTAACTTGCGCCTGCGATCTGGCTAAGGTTTGGTCCGAGGTTCTGGTCTAGTGCGAGGCTCCACTTGACGAAAGACTTTGCAGCGTTGCGCAGGACGAGGGTGATCTCAACAAAGTCGGTGGTGAACTGATCACTTTGCCAGGTTCCCCCGGAGTGTTCCGTCTGCCATGTACCCTTGGTCGGGAACTGGTTCTGGATGTTCTGTTGGGCGCCAGGAGGTCCGTCGTAGCCATGCCAAGCCGTGCCTGCAACCTGGCTTGAGCCGAGGATCGTTGGGTCGGAGAGGACGGTAGAGGGGTAGCTTGGGGTGTCCCAGTTGTGGTCGTAGACGAAGACTTTGGTGGAGAGGTTTGCTGCTGTGAGAGCAGGGAGCACGTAGTCACGAAGCACGATCAGCTCAGTGGGGGCATCCATATACATACTGGGGTACCCGAAGGTCTGGTAGAGCGGCTCGTTTTGGAGCGTGATGTAGTCGACTGGTGCGCCAGCCGCCTGGTAGGCCTGCAGGTACTTGACGAAGTAGTTTGCGAAGGCGGTGTAGTCGGCAGCTTCAAGGCCGCCAGCGTCCATGGAGGCGGAGGACTTCATCCACGCAGGTGGGCTCCAGGGATTGGCCATCAGCTTCATCTGGGGGTTGAGCGCTTTGGCCTGGGCGATGAGCGGCAGGATGTAGGACTGGTCGTGAGAGATGGAGAAGCTGGACAGGCTGGTGTCTGTCTGGCCGGCCGATAGGTCATCGAAAGAGTAGACGGAACGCGCGATGTCGGACGCACCCATGGGGTTGCGCATGAAGGATAGGCCGATGCCGTTGCCGTTGCGGGTAAAGAGATCGCTGAGCGTACTGGTGAGCTGGCTGGGTTGGGCGACCTGCTCGAGGAGATAGGCGGCGGAGTCAGTGAATGCCGCGCCGAAGCCCTCGATGGACTGATATTGCTGCGTCTCATCGACGAGAACCTGGTTGGCTGCGGCAGGGCTAGTTGCGAAGGCAAGGGCGGTCTGCGGGGCGAGAAGCTGAGTCTGGTCGTGCGTGGTGAGGATCACGTTGACTGCCTGGGTGGAGGCATTGATCGAGTAGAGGCCGGTGGCGATCGAGCTTTGCGAGTAGCCGCTGGCTGTGGCGATCGCCTGGATGGTTGTGGTAGCCGAGACGCTGATGGGAGCCGAGTAGGTGGCGGACTTCGTGGTTGGGGTTGTGCCGTCAGTTGTGTAGTAAATGGTGGCGGACGGGGTGGTGTCGGCGATATTGACGGATTGTGCGGAGGTGTAATTGCCGGGTGCCGGCGAGAAGGTTGGCGTAGCGGCGACGGGAGCGCTGATGGTGTAAGTGGCGCTGGCGACGGTGCTGTTGGTGTCACCTGAAGCAGTGGCTAGCGCGTTGATCGTGGTGGTTGCGGCAATCTGAATGGCAGCCGAATACCTGGTTGATGAGGATGTAGGGGTAGAGCCGTCGAGTGTGTAGTAGATTACGGATCCGGCTGTTGCATCGGCAAGGGTGACGGTTTGAGCGGAAGTATATGTGCCACCAGCTGGGGAGAAGGTCGGTGTGGCGATGGAGGCTTTTACGGGCGAGCCCGAAACCGAAGAGCTCGATGCGCCGTTACATCCGGCGAGCGCTAGACAGATGATACTGAGGACCAACGTGAGCGTTTTAACTTGAACGAAAATTTTGGCGATGTGTCGAATATGCTTAAAACAAGAAATTGGAGTGATCCAAATAGCTACAGTCTTCATTGGCCCTTGAACAAACGTTTGTCTTATATACGGATAGACTTGTACAGTCGCATAACATCCGTTGTCAAGAAGCTTTTCGGCCTACCCATCGAACGCGTACTGTAGCGGAATGTGGTTGATTAGAAGATTTGGGTTTGGAGTAAAGATGATCGTGAGCAGCAATCCAACGTGGAACAAACACGTTGACACCGAAAACAGAGTCCAGTCAGTCCAGTCCAATGCGAGGTTGAAGGAGCGACGCTATGCCGTTCGAAGGCTGCTTCTTGGTGTGTGTCTATGCTCGGTTACAGGGAGCCTTCAGGCGCAGCGGCCGGTGCAGGGGGTGGACCCGGCGGTTGCACGCCAAATGCATGAAGCGGTGAGTGTGGCGCAACGAGGAGATGAGCAACGATCGCTGGTACTCGTGGATCAGTTACTGAAAGAGCACCCGAGTTTTGTACCCGCGCTGAAACTGCAGGGTATGCTGCTCGAGGATACAGGGCACGGCCCGGAGGCCTCGGTTGCTTATGAGAAGGCGCTGACGCTCTCGCCGAATGATGCCGAACTGCTGCTGAAGGTTGGGATTGCGAAGCTTGTGAGTGGGGATGCGGCGAAGGCTGCTTCGCTGCTTCAGCGAAGGCTGCGGACGGTTCCGAGGGATGAGGAGGGACTGTACTATCTGGCGCAGGCGTATCACCTCAACGGGAATGATGAGCTTGCTTTGAAGGCTATCCGCGAGGCAGCTACTGTTTCTCCTGCCAGCGCGTCGGTCACGCAGAAGTACGGGGAGTTGCTTTGCAGCTCTGGCGATACCGATGAAGCGATGCGTTGGCTGCTGAAGGCACAGCGGCTTGATCCGACGCTCGAACGGATCAACTTCGATCTGGCGGTGGCGAGCTACAACAGAATGGATCTCGAGAAGGCGGTGAGCTACTCAGCGCACGAAGCAGAGCTGCGACCAAATGATTTGGGCGATTTGACACTGCTGGCTTCCGCTGAAGTGAAGCTGGCGCGCTGGCAGGATGCCGAGGCAATCCTGCGACGAGTCGTCGCCGAAAGAAAGGACGACGCGGCCGCGCACGTCGAGCTAGGACACTGCGAGTTAGAGCTGAAGAATTACACCGCTGCGGTAGATGTATTACAGCGAGCGTTACAACTAGATCCGACACAGGTACTGGCCCATTTCTTGTTGTCGAGAGCTTACAGCGGTCTTGGCAATGTGGCGGAGGCGCAGCATGAGGCTGCGCTGCATAAGGAGATGATGCAGCACATCGCGTTCACGCTGCCGAAGGCGGAAGCGCGACGGGAAAGTACGCTCGCTGATCAGGCGCGGCAGATGCTGCGCGAAAACCATGAGGATGAAGCAAGGCGGTTGTTCGAAGCGACCGCGAAAGGGCCGCTGGTCGGTCCTGGGAGTTCGTGGATGTCCGTGGGCGCAACCTATCTTTCGATGGGAGACGCGGAGCACGCGACACACTGTCTGAATCGCGCACTTGAGATCGATCCGATGACGAGGAGTGCCCACTTATATCTCGGAATCCTCTCTCTACAACAGGGCGATTTGAGTAGGGCGGAGAAGGAATTTGAAGCGGAGCTTGCGCTTGAGGCTAATAATTCGCTTGCGCTTGGCGAGCTTGGCGAGGTGCGCTATAGACAGGGGCGATGGGCTGACGCTGTGGGCTTGATCGTGAAGTCGAAGACAACGACTCCTTCTCTGCTCTACATGTTGTGCGACTCGTACTTTCGGCTAGGTGAGACACAACGCGGAGATCTTACCGCTGAGTCGTTGGCAGCTTATGGCAGAGGCGAGCCGCAGGTGGTACAGGCGCTTGCCGGGCTGCTGAATCGGAACGGACAGACGGAGCTTGCAGAACGTCTTGGGGTGCGAGCGCAGCAGCCCTGAGCTTTGTGGCTAATTCGTACTTTCCTTAATCGTCAGGACCTGGTCGGCCTTCACGTTGGTGAGGATCTGCTTCACACCGGTGGGCCAAGAGAGCTCGATCTTGTCGATGACAGTGGCTTCGCCTATGCCGAAGTGAACGCGTTTGTCGCTTGATGAGTTGTAGCCAACGGCTGTGTTCGCGACATTGTACTGACTGCCGTGTGCCGTCGTGATCTTAACCTTGGTGCCGAGGCCATCGCGATTATCCTGCACGCCGACGAGCTTCAGGATGATCCAGTGATTGTGATTGGACGTTCGATTGATCAAGAGCTCGGGTGGACTGTTCAGCACGGTGACGGCAATGTCAATCTTGCCGTCGTTATTGAAGTCGCCGAAGGCTGCTCCGCGGTGAGGAGCGGGTGCGGTAAAGCTGGCGCCAGCGGTTGCGCTTTCGTCTGCGAAGGTGAGGTTTCCAAGGTTGCGGTAGAGGCTGTTTGGGAGTGGGAATGGCCGATGCTCAACTTCCATCGAGTTGTCGAGGATGGCTGCGTTGGCAGTGAAAAGATCCTTCAAGCCATCGTTGTCGAAGTCGTATGCTCCAGTGCCCCAAGCTGTGAGGCGGCTGGTTGGGGCGGTCAGTCCGGATGCACTGGTGGCGTCCGCAAACTGGCGTCCGTCGAGGTTTTTGTATAGGGGGAATGAATCGCCGAACATGGAGGTGAGAAAGATGTCGGGCTTCCCATCGTTGTCGAGATCACGAAACTCCGCGCCCATGCCGGCGACTGTCTTGCCCATCTCGTTATAGGCGACGCCTGCGTTCGTGGCCTCGTCGGTGAAAGTGCCGTCGCCATTGTTATGCAGCAGCAGATTGGGGAAGGTATCGTTTGAGACGAAGATGTCGGTGAAACCGTCGTTATCGTAGTCGGCGAAGGCTACGCCCATACCCTTGTTGATGTATTGGGCGACGTGCGACGGAATGGAGACGTCGGTGAAGGTGCCGTCACCGTTGTTGCGGTAGAGGATATTTGGCAGACCCTGGAAGTCGTCGGGAGAGCAGTAGGTGGTTATCTTGTGTGAACTGCATATCGCCGCGGTTTTGAGGTCGTAGTTGAGATAGTTGACGACCAGAAGATCGAGATGGCTATCGTTGTTGTAATCGAACCAGCCTGCGGTGACGGCCCAAGCTTTGCCGACTCCCGGAACTTCTCCGGTGACGCCAGCTTTGGCGGTGACGTCTGTAAAGGTGCCATCGCCGTTATTGTGGAAGAGCTGGTTATGGTTGACGCCGGTGACGTAGAGGTCCTCGAAACCGTCGTTGTCGTAATCGCCGGCTGCGACGCCCATTGAGTAGCCCAGGCCGGCGAGGCCGGCTTTGGTGGTGACATCGGTAAAGGTTCCATCACCGTTGTTGTGATAAAGGCGGTTGGAGAAGCTCGGGTTGGACTTCTCAAGTGAGGGGATCTCGGCACCGTTAGTAAAGAAGATGTCTTGCAAGCCGTCGTTGTCATAGTCGAAGACGGCAACACCACCGGCCATGGTCTCGATGGAGTAGCGATGGGGGCTGATGCTGCTCTTGAGGGTGAAGTTTATGCCGGATTGTTTGACCAGGTTCTCGAAGGTGATGGCGGAGGGTGGCGAGACTGTTTGGTCCGATGGAGCGGAGTGATTCGTCGGTGCCTGGCTGGTCGGCTTTGATTGGGCGGGGAGGCAAGCTCCCGAAGCCACGAGGAGGATGAGGCAGAGTAGCTGGAAGCGGCATCGGGGTTGGCATTGAGGCAAAGCATTGTCCAGATTGAAGGGGCGAGTTGTTCCGAATGTCATTCGAACTCATCGTACGGAAGAGAGAAAGTGGGTTGCAAGTTCTGGAAGCTTGCTCATGAGATCAGCTCCCAAACGCAGCGGGCCGTAGTAGACATTCAAGGGCAGCTAAGAGTACGGAGCAACCTCACGTAGCCATCATCGAGAGCCTATCCAATAGCTCCGCTCAATTATCTTTCAACAAACGTTTGTCTATTGATGTTTTCGTTATTTTTTTTGTTGACAGTTACAAAATCACGGCAATAGGATGAGGCCGCTTCATCAGTCTTGCCTGCAACTCCTGTGAAATTGCTTTGGCTGCTTTACTTGCCACAGACAAGTGAAAGGAAAAATATCGAAACCTCCCCTTCATAGCAAATACTCTCTGATTTCTGCTGCGCCTATTTCTGTACATACTTGACCGCTTTACCCACTGCATTTTGTTTACAAAATGCAAGAGGAAATTTCTGTCTTTATATACATGCTGGCTAGAACAAAATCTAAAGGAGCCCTCCTCATGCTTCAATCCAAGGAAAAAGAGACTAACTGTAGAACAAACTTTCTCAACATATCCGCCAGACGGATTTTCTTTCTCACGATGCTGCTGATTATCGCAGCCGCATTTACCCGGACGGCCGATGCGCAACTCAGCATGCTCAACACGAGCGGCCGCAATAGTTAATGCAAGCGGAAAAGTCGTTCCGCTGCAGGGCGTCAATCTCGGCGGCTGGCTGGTCATGGAGCCTTGGATGACCCCCGCCGACAGCGGTGGTCTGCCGGACACCTACAGCATTATTCAGGAACTGGACACCCGCTTTGGCGTCGCTACTGAACAAAGCATGATTGCGGCCTACCAGAAAAGCTGGATTACTACTACCGACCTTGCCAACATCAAAAACGCAGGCTTCAACGTCGTGCGAGTACCTGTTTGGTGGGGTAATTTTTACCCCATCGCCAACGTTCCAATGCCGCGTGGCGGTCCGATGCCTTCACTGAGTTGGACTGGCTGGTCAACGCTGCAGCCGCACAGGGACTCTACGTCATTATCGATATGCATGGCGTCGTAGGTGGCCAGAGTACCTCCGATGACACCGGCCAACAGAACCAGTACTGGACCGACGGTGCCGATCAGGGCAACACAGCATACATGTGGTGGCAGATTGCCAATCATTACAACGGCAACCCCACCGTAGCCGGCTATGATCTCATCAACGAGCCCATCGGCGCGCCCAGCAACTCCGCCGTCATCAGCGCCTACCAGAGCCTCTACAACTCGGTTCGCTCAGCCGATCCGAACCACATCATTATCATGGAAGGTACTTGGGGCAACTGGAACTGGAGCATGCTCCCAAACCCCTCCTCTGAGGGCTGGACGAACGTCGTCTACGAGATGCATGAGTACCAGTACAACGCCACACAGGCCGTCGTCGAACAAGGCTCAACCAACCAAGTCACAGACTTCAATAACCACGCCAGCTACAACGTCCCTGGCTATATAGGCGAGTTCAACGACTTTGGCTATGGCGCTCCTGCGTGGCAGTTCTCTACCAATGTCTACAATGCGGCTGGACTCAGTTGGACGATGTGGTCGTACAAGTCTACTCACGGCCTCAATCCCGATAGCTGGGGCTTTTATGACCCGAGTTACTGGCCCACAACTCCCAACGTCTCCACGGACTCTTAGGCCACCATTGTCAGCGACTGGCAGCAATGGGCAACTCCGACCAGCTTTACTCTTAACACCTCGCTCGGCATTAGCGGCAACCTGAACGGCGCTTCCGTCAGTACTAGTTCCTGGTTCAATGTTGTCAATCAGAACAGTGGCTCCTGTATCGACGATGCAGGCTGGGGCACCGCCAACGGAACAACCGTACAGCAATGGGCCTGCGGCAGCCAGCAGTACAACCAGGAGTGGTAGTTCCAGGCTCAAGGGAATGGAATCTACAGCGTTGCCAATCGCAATGCTACTTCTGAAGCATGGAATGTCACGAATAATGGCACAACAAACGGCAGTCTGATCCAGACTTGGACGTACGGCGGTGGAACGAATGAACAATGGATGCCTGTCTCACTCGGCAACGGCTACTACAAGTTTGTCGGCGTAGGCAGCGGACGCTGTCTCAACGTTCCCGGCGCATCCACAACCAACGGCGTGCAACTGCAGATCTATGACTGCAACGGAACAGAGGCGCAGTCCTTCCTGCTGAACGCACAACCGTAGTACCCAACTCCGCACAAACTTAGCAAACGGGGCAGGCAGGATTTCTCATCGTAAGTGAGCTACCTGTCCCGTCTGCGTTTCGCACTCGGCCATGCAGACAGAGAGCGCAGTCTAGTTCACCTGAAGCTACCAGCAGTCATTTACAAAGATCAGGATATGGCTTAGGCCGAACCGCGGAACATAGCCCGCCCTACCGGTTCGCAAGATAGAACCCGAAAGCCGGGTCGGTGGGAATTTTGCGGAACGTAGTCTAGAAAGGCCAAAGCCGGCTCGTACGTAGGCCGGCTTTGGGAGTGAACCTGGAGAAGGTGGGCGTACCTCCTAGAACGTCGACGCCTGTGCTGCCACCGCAGCCAAGCGATCTGCGAGCATATTCGGAACCACGGCTCGATCGGCAACCGGCACCACCGGCGCAGGAATTCCCGGCGCAGCTAAATGAGTAGCAGCAGCGGGATTGAACGTCGCAGCTGCCGTACTTATGGTGGGAGCTAACGAGTTGGTAGCCGTAACAGTTGGTTGACCTGGCTGAACCTTGATCTGCTGTACGGCTTGGCTTGCATCTTGGACTGACTGCTGCATGGCAGAAAAGTCAGGGGATGCCTTCGCGAGTTCGGTCGTAATGGCTAATTCGACACGGTTGAACTGTTGTATGTAGTACGCCTTATCCCCTTCCGTGAAATCATTGTCTGCTTCGAGTAACGTGACGGCTTGCTGAAATTGCGTTTTGATTCCGTCGCTATTGAACTGTTGCGCCGTAGCTTTCAGCACGGCATTCTCCCATCCTTGGTACCACGCCCTTGTTTGTAGTCGGTTCTGTGTTTTACCCTTGCTGATCTTGAAAAGCACCCAGGTGGCCCCACCTCTGAGCGGGGAGCTGTCGGAGACTTTCTTCACTTCCCCGCTATCCACGTAAACGCCGCCGTCAGTGAGGGACGGGTCGTTTCCTTGGTACACGAGCACATAGCCGTCGAGCAGCGTAAACCGATTCGCCGAACTGTTGTCAGATACAAGTGTAAACGGAGCAGAAGATAGAAACTGCTCCGGTTTTGCGTTGAAGCTCTCGTATGCCTGGTTCACGAAGTCCGTAGCTAGCGATACGTACGGAAGCGCGGCTACGGCATATGTTGTCAGGGAGTTCTTCACCGTGCCGATGCTTGCCAGGTCCAGAATCTGCTTCAATCCGTCGTCATCGTTCTCGCGCTGCATGCTGATCTTGATGGACACAGAAAGCCCGTTGATGGAATGGAGTCCATCACTTCAAAGCCGTTGACACCCAAATGACAGCCTTGAGGCGCCTGGTCCGAGTACACTGCCGCATTAATAGGGTCTTTCGCTATTCCAGAAAGCTCAACGCTGAAAGAAACAATCTTCTTATGCCAGAAGCTCCCGGGCTTGTCGATGCAAGCAGACAATCGAGATACTGTAGTAATCGTCTGGTGAAACTGTGCGGGGCGATTTATCCGGGAGCTTGTCGTTCGAGCCGCCATTCGGCGTTCCATTGCATGGGAATGTGATGAGAACATTCTGAGCCTGACAGGAGAACGCACTCGAGCGGAAGCAACTGCGGGCAGAATGTGACGCATGATATCTCCATTAGCCACCTCAACGGGGCTTAGAGGATTAGTTTGCTACGGATTGTGAAGGAGCCTAGCAGAAGATGGCGATTCCGCAAGATGATTTTTGCTCGTGCATAACTTCGTGTGGGTTAGACTGACGAAACTCAAAAAATCGGTCTGGTTCGGCCCTCATAGTTGCGGTACGGTGGCTAGTGGGACGCGGAGCGGGTTGTGGCAGTAGTCCGTTAGGAATGGAAGCTCGTGGACACCGCGAAGTCGGAGAGGTAGTCAGCCCAGGCCGCCCGTGGGGGCGGGTTGCGGAAGTGGGAGCCTGTTGGAGCTGAGCGTTACACCGTAACGAACGATGTTGTGCGCGGTCGTGAAGCCGTCGTGGAAGCATCCAATCTTGCAGACCGGCGCTATCTGCCGGTCTGCAGCGTCGGCAACCCAGAAACGATGATCCAGGCGACTCTAGGACTTGGCGTCTCGCTTCCCAGTTCCGGTAACTGTGGCTGGCGCTCGGGTCTCAAAAGGACACGGAAAGGAATCCGAAGGGATCTCCAAGGCATGAAAAGTTCTAAAATCGTCTACCAGGCCGACCATTCAAATTGCTCCGTTTTCTCACTGCCTTACAAGCGAACCCGTTTATTAATTGCGAACTCGTCACATATTCACATATGTTGATATCGCAGGTCTTGTTGATCACCCCGTCACTCGCGAAATTTCTATAAACTCCGATTTTCTGTCATAGCGCAATAACTTCCGAACTGCCCTACTCAGGACAATTGAGGCCAGTCGAACGAGCCGCCACTCTTCCGATCGCCCGATCGGCAAGTTGGTAAGCACCTAGGCGCAGACGCGCAACTCTCTGATAACTGACCTGAGTCCCGCCAAAGGGTGTAGTCAAAAATCAACCTTCCTAACCACGACAAGATTGTTTGGACCGACTAGAGTTGGCGGCACAGCAACTCAGCACGAAACTCGTACGCACATGATGAAAGTGACTTCATGTGCGATTCCTTGGTTGAACATCCGCCCGGAGAGAATATGCATAAGGCTTTTGCAGCACTCATTTGGATCACTGTAGGCACTCTGGCCTATGGTCAGCTTCCAAGCAGCACAATGAACGGTAAAGTAACTGATCTTCAAGGAGCCCGAGTTGTTTCTGCTCAAGTAACAGCCACCAACCAGGCCAGGGGCATTTCGCGCGAGACACTGACCAACACAGAAGGTCTCTACGTCTTCCCCTCCCTCGAAGTAGGCACCTACGACCTGAAGGTTGCGAGCCCCAGCTTCGCCATTACCGAAACCCACGGCATCATTCTCGAAGTCGGCAGAACCCTCACCGTCGACATCACTCTCCATCCAGCCAGTGCAAACGCGGTCATTAACGTGAGCGAAGTTAACGACACGGTCAATCTCTCCCAATCCATGATCCAGGGTCAGATTAATTCGAAGACCATCGAGAGCATTCCACTAAACGGCAGAAACTTCCTGGAACTCGCCTATCTTGTGCCAGGAAACCGCCCAGCACCAACCTTTGATCCCACGAAGACAAACACTTTAGAGGTCAGCCCCGCAGGAGGTTTTGGACGAGGCGGCAATATTACTGTCGACGGCGGCGACAACAACGATGAAGTAGTCGGAGGCACTCTCTCCAATTTTCCCTCGGACTCCGTCAAGGAGTTTCAAATTGCAACCGCAAGATTCACCTCCGAGGTTGGTCGTTCCGGAAACAGCATCGTCAACATCGTCACCAAGGGAGGAACAAACAGCTATCACGGCAGCCTCTTTTTCTTCCTGCGCAATCGCAATCTGCAAGCGTTGCCCGCTACCTTCGACCGAAGCCTCCCAGCCCCAGCATTTGATCGTCAGCAATACGGCGGTTCATCGGCGGCCCAATCCACAAAGACAAGGCATGGTTCTTTTCATCCGTCGAATATCGCAACCAAAACGCAGCCCTCCAGACCGGAGCGCGCAACATTGCCACGAATGAGATCCAACACACCTCCGCTCCGTCCCCACTACGCGACGCCCTCTGGTCAACTCGCTACGACCAGCAACTCAGCACGAACAACAGCCTCATGGTCCGGTACTCCTTCAACCGCTCCACGGACACAGGCGAGGCCACCCCATCGCAAACTACCCCCTCCTTCACCGCAGCCCAACGCCAGAATTCGCTCAATCGTTTCAACTCTCTCCTGGCCGGCCTAACAACCGTCCTCTCCCCAACTCGAGTCAATAATTTCTCCTTCCACTACGACAACTTCTACAACGACATTCCCCCCTTCCCCCAGGACGCGCCCACCACAAATCCGCAGCTCGGCCTCACCAACGAGCTCATCTTCCCGGATCTCGCAGACGGCGCCAACTTCAACCTGCCGCAGTCCACTTCTCTAAGCCGTTACCAGTTCCGAGACGCCTTCACATGGACCCTCGGCACCCACACCTTGCGGCTAGGCGCTGAATTCCAGCACTACACTGCCCACGGCGAGATCAATGTCTTCGGCAGCGGTACGGTCATACTCACCGCCGACTTTCCTTTTGCCGACCTCAATGGCGACGGTAAGATAAACGATCTCGACATCCCGGTTGCGGTCGGTATCAAGAGCAGTGCGCCCGTAATTCCAGTGCCAATCCCAACCGTCTTCAACAGCTATGTCGCAGGCTACGTTCAAGACGATTGGCGCGTCACCCACGGTCTCACTCTCAACCTCGGCCTTCGCTGGGAGTACGACTCCAATCTCACCGGAACATCAAGCGCCCATCAGCCATGTCCAAGTCCGACGTCTCAACCAACAAACCCATGTACATGGATGGCAAATGTCATCGACCTCAAGAAGTCCTCTGACAAGAAAAACTTTAGCCCGCGCATTGGCTTCGCCTGGGATCCACACGGTGCAGGTAAAACAGTCTTCCGCGGAGGCTATGGAATTTACTATGACCGCATCATCCTCGAAGCGGGTTCGGAAGAACTCGTACAGAACAATCGCGCCCTCACTGTAACGCAATATGCCGGCTCCTCCTGCATCTCACCGTATGTCCCGGGCCCTCCCAGCCTCGGTGCATGCTTCGCCCCGCTATCGAGCTTCAGCCCTGGCAGCCCAACTCTGGCGTCGCCTTTCAGCGGCCCACATCAGACTGGAGGCGTCGGCATACTTGCCATGGGTCCAGACTCGCATCATCCGCTCATGCAGCAGTTCTCCTTCGGCCTCCAGCAGCAGTTTGGCAGCAACTGGATTCTCTCAGCCGACGGACTCCACGTCTTCGCCAATCGGCAGATCAATGGACACCTCCTTCGATCCACAGACTCTACCTCACCCTATGTCGCTTGCCCTGGAAACAGCGCCCCCTGCACCCTGACCGATCCACTCAGCGGAATCACCGACAACATCACCCTCCTCGAGTCCAGAGCGAAGTCCTGGTACGACGGTCTTATCGTCAGTCTCGATCGTCGACCGGGGAAGCTCGGCCCCGTCGGCTTCCTCTACAACCTGAGCTACACGCTCTCCAAAACGCTCGACTACTCTGATGACGATCAACTCGCCAATGGCAACGCAAATGAGCAGGTCAACCTGGTCCAGGGGATCAATCAACCTCGCCTTGAGAAGGGATATGCCGTCACCGATGAGACCCATCGCCTCACCCTCTACGGCGAAGCCCAGTTCCCATGGCATATCTCCTTCGCGCCTATCTACACCTACGGATCGGGCGTTCCTGCCGACACCTTTCTTCCCGGCACCGCTATTAACGGCGCCAGCGGTTCTCGCCTGCCCATCACTTCACGCAACGCTCTAGGCCGCCAGGTCAAAAACAGCAACCAGCTCAACACCCTCATCAACCAATGGAATGCCCTGCCCCCGTGCCCAGGATCATTCCCTTGTCTTGCCGGCGGCCAACTTCAAAACGTCCCTGCAAACATCAACTTCTACAGCCCCTTCAGCTCTCTTGATTTCAGGCTCAAGAAGGACATCTTCTTCAACGAAAGAGTTGCACTAAGCCTCATCGGAGAGGCATTCAATATCCTCAATGAGACAAACATCCGCGGCACTAGCAATAACAACTACGCCGGCCGAAATATCTCTATCAGTCCTTATCAACCGGCGCAGAACGGTCATCCGGTACAGGCAGTGCAGTCAAACTTCTACTCTCCCGTGACAACAGCGGGTGGGTTCTTCGGTTCGGGCGGACCCAGGGCCTTCCAGTTCGCTGCTCGCCTCTCCTTTTGACCTCACATAAAATGGCAGGAGCCACTCGAAGGCAGTGGCTCCTGCCAATCCCACTAACGGAGTCTTTGTGAAGAAGCCGCAAGCTCCTGCCAACACAAGGAATGATCGAGCCATTACCCAGCTCGCTACCAACCTATCCATCGTGCAGGAAGACGCAGCAAGCGGCGCGGTCGCGAGGTCCTATGCCGACTACCGAGAACGCTTTGGCCGTCCGGATGTGCCGGACATCCTGAAGTGCTTTGCAACCCATCCACCACTGCTCGAACAGATGATAGCTCTAGCCTCCAGCCTGCTCTTCACCGAAGGTCATCTTCCACGCCGAGTCAAAGAGATGATCGCAACCTACATCTCATCCCTCAACGATTGCCCCTACTGCCTCGATAGCCACGCCTTCTTCCTGCGCAGCCAGGGAGGATCCGACGAACTACTATCCGCTCTGTCGAGCGGAACCCTCGACGCTCCATCCATTAGCGCAAAAGACCGTCAGATCCTCAGCTTCGCGCGCAAAGTGACAAACGAGTCCTACAAAGTCACTCCGGACGACATTCAGCAGCTCAACTACGCAGGCTGGAGCCAGTTGCAGATCGCAGAGGCCACGCACATCACGGCTCTCTTCGCATTTTTCAATCGCGTTGCAAACACTTTCGGACTCCCGTCGCAACATCGTCTCGACCTCGATCTGGCCCCAACAATCTCAAAGGAAAACCGATGAGCACATCAAAAGTCGCACAGGAACCGATGTACCTTCGCGGAGTCGAAGAGAATCCCAAACCCAGCGTCTACCGCGACCTCATCGAGAACGCAAAATCCTCCGGCGACGATTACTGGCAAATCTGGCATCTCCTCGCTTTCGATCCCGAAGCCGCGCACCACCTGGCCGCGCTCTCGCACACCCTCATGCACAAACCCGGACCTCTCAGCGCCGGACTCCGCGAGCTGATCGCAGCCTACACCTCGTCTCTCAACAACTGTGAGTTCTGCATGAAGGCCCACGCTGCCGTTGCTTCACAGTTGTTGGATGATGAGCCACTCGTCTGGAGCGTGATCGACGACCTCGAAACCTCCGCACTCGCCGAAAAAGAGAAGGCACTCCTCCGGTTCGTAAAAAAAATTACATTAGCGCCAAGCTCAGTCACCGCGGCCGATACCCAGAAACTCAACGAGGCCGGATGGGACGACTCCTCCATCTTCTACGCAATCTCCGCCTGCGCTCTTTTCAACTTCTACAACCGCTGGATCTCCGCCAGCGGCGTGCATCCTGTAAGCAACGAAGCCTGCAAACGCCTCGCTTCGCGAATGGCTGTTGCAGGCTACGCTAGATAGCCTCTCGACGGCTAAGGGCAATGAATCGACCGGACCCATCTACACCACGAAGGAATTAGAGCCGGTGAAATCGAGGTGGAAAGTTGGACACGGCGGTGTCTATCTCCGAGCCACGGTAGGGAATTCGCGGGGACGAAACCTCTGAGAAGTGTGTTTGCCATTCTTTTCCTAAAAGACAGCGAGGAAGCAAACCTTCAAAAGTTCGAAAATCGTCTACTAAGCCCGACCATTGTTTCCAATTACAGATCTCGCTAGATATGCTTCGTGGGTCCTAGCGCAGGTTCATAAAGGTCCAATACAAACGTCCGGCGGAGCCCAGATCGTATGGAGTCGCAGTCCGCCTCGCGGAAATCGAAGACATGGGAAGCTTTGCGACCAGAACGCAGCGTGGCGAATCCGATCACTTTCGCCCATTGCCGTGCAGTAGTCAAGTATCCTCCGCGCTTTGCAGTAATGTTCATGGAGCGCCTCGCATGTTACTCCCGGGGCCAGTCTCCCATTCTGCTTTCGGCCGCAAAGAAGGGGAGCGAGCGGATACGAACCCCAGTCAGGTGGAAGTATGCGTTGGCGACCGCGGGTGCAATCGGTGGCACTCCGGGTTCTCCTGCGCCGGTGGGTGGGTTGGTGCTGGGGAGGATCGTTATGCTGACCTCGGGCATGTCGCTCATCCTGATGAGGCGGTAGTTGTTGAAGTTCCTGACGCTCGCCGTGCCGTTGGTGAAGGTGATGTTTCCCCACAGCGTTGCGGAGAGTCCGTGTACGATTCCGCCCTGCATCTGCGCCTCAACCGAATCCGGGTTGATGACGCGCCCGCAGTCGACCGCGCAGGCGACTTTGAGCACTCCCATCGACGTAGTGGTGGCGTTGGATATCTCGACCACCTCCGCGACCACGGTTCCGAAGGCCTCCGCGATGGCGATGCCGCGCGCGTGGCCGGAGGGCAGCGTGCTCGACCATCCTCCGAGGTTCACAGCGGCGTCCAGTACGTCGAGGGAAGCGTGGGTTGTTGATCAGGACACTACGGCGGTAGAGGTAAGGATCGAGGTTGGCCGAGTGGGCGATCTCGTCAATGAAGCTCTCGAGGACGAAGGCGTTATAGGAGTTGTCGACCGATCGCCAGAAGCCGATGGGGATGGGAGAGGGGTGTGGGCCAAACTCGACGAGACGGTTGGGCATTGCATAGGGGAGGTGGGACCCACGAGAGTAAAGCCGAGTCCAATTAGTACACCCGCGATCCACGACAGATACAAATTAAATTTGATCGGGCCAATAACAGCTAGCACGGGTCAAAAGCTGATTCGGGCAGTGAGCTGTACATTCCTCGGCCCAGTTCCCTCCGCACTTTGAAGCTCAGAGCTTTCTCCGTAGGAAGTTGTATCAATTTGCATGTTTGGTGGCGCATAGTTGCGATGGTTGAACAGATTCGCAGCAGAGATGCCAAATTGAAGCTTCAACGCTTCAGAGAAGTTCACCGATTTCACGATCGATGAAGAAAGCGCTACGGTGCCGGGCCCAACCACACTTCCTACAGATGAATTTCCGAACCGGCCAATATTACTGCCGGGTAGCGTGAAGGCTGCGGCATTCAGAAATAGCGGGTTGCCGTCCTGGTTGCCGTGTGCGTACATCGAAGTGTTCGCCACGCGATCGGGCCTGGTAAGACCAGCCACGTTGATCATGTTCGTACCCGCCGGATCATCGGACTGCTCATACGGAGTCAGGAAGGGACCGCTCTGCCAGACGAAGACGCCGCCGACCTGCCAACCGCTCATCAGCCCCTGAAGGAATCGATTGCCATCTGCAAGGAACGCCTTGTTGTGACCAAAGGGCAAGTCATAAAGTCCCGTTGTCAGGAAGCGGTGGCGTCGGTCGTAGATGACGTTGCCGTAGTCCAATCCCGGATGGAACCGGTCTGTCAGGAAATTTCCACCCGCGCCTACCAGGCTCGAAGGCGCGGCGCCTCCTTCGTTCGACAGATCACGCGTAAAGACATAGGAACTCTGGAATTGAAGGCCCTGCGAGAGCTGCTTTTCGACCACGACCGACAAGGAGTTATAGTTGCTCTCCGCATCGTTGTAGACGCTTTGAAGAACCTGCCAATTTAGATAGGGACGTGACACACCGGCTACGTTATAGCCGTCGGTATTGGCAGGTACCTGGTTCAGGTCTTCCATCGTCTCAAGATTCGAGCCGTGCGAGCCTGTGTAGGAGAGTCTCAAGCCCGTGTTGAAACCGAGATCGCGCTCGTAGGTCAAGTTCCACTGCTGTACCGAGGGATCCTTGTAGTGGATTGGAAAGGCGTAGTAAAAACTCGCTGCGCCCTGCGTCGCGCGAGATGCCGGGAACGGGCTCGGGAACGACAGGAGCGGCACGCCGTTGCTGTCGTAGTCGTTGTAGTAATACGGCACAAAACTCGCGTGAACGCTCCATCCGGAGACGAGGGAGAAACCAAGCGGCGATTCGATGAAGCGTCCCCATCCCCCACGGATCACTGTTTTTGCAAAGGGTCTCCACGCAAAGCCGATGCGGGGGCCGATGTCGTTATGCGCCGTATAGCGCAGTGTCTCCGGCAGCTTATCCTCAGCTGCGGTAAGAATGGGAGTGGGCGCAATCGACTGCGCGAACAGCGGATCGGTATACGTGAGCGCCTGTGCGTTCGGCACGACAACTGCGCCATGCGTCGAACCGTTCACGTAGCTGGGATCGAACGCAGCAGTGTCGTAGTGAATCTCCTTCAGTGGCGGATGCAACTCGTAACGGAATCCGAAGTTCAACGTAAGCGTCGACGTGATCTTCCAATCGTCCTGCGCGAACCACGCGTACGAATAGCCCAGGCCATCCATGTTTGGATTCGTGACATCGGAGAGCACCGTGTAATCCGGATAGCCGAGCAGGAACTGTGTGAATGGGTCGCCGATCGCGCTTCCCACATTCGACGATCCATTGAAGTTGAACTGGCCTGAACGCTGGTTTCCAAAAACGTTGTCGTCATGATCGGTAAGCCTGCGGAAATCGAACCCGAACTTCATGGTATGGCCGGCTCTATTGAACGTGACGTTGTCGATAAACTGGATAACCTTCGAGCGTTGCTTCGACGGATTTGCGCCGCCGCTCACCATGAAGCCGTTAATCAACACATTGGGAACAGCGGCCACGGGATTGGGATTATTCACGCCCGTAATACCGGTCTCGTTGAGCAGTTGCGCCGTGTTTACGTTAAGCGCCGTATCGACCTTAGTCAGATTGAAGCCAGCGCGGAACTCATTGATGAGCGCCGGCGATAGAAGATAGGTATGCGCGAAGGTGAGACCAACATCTGTCTCTGGCTCCGAGAAGCCACCCGTCAGCGGCGAGCCTGAATTTATGCAGAAGCCCACACACGTCGGATTTGGCGCAGTTGTGACCTGGCGATTCTTGTAGGTCAGTCGAACGAACGCGGTCTGCTTCGAGTTGAAGTTCTGATCCAGCCGCAGATCACCCTGGTTGCTGGTGATTGGCGCCGGGAAATTGATGGCATAGTTCTGTTGATAGCTGTCTGCGCTGCCGCGATTCGGCAAGGGATATAGGGTGTTCAACAGGGCGGCAGTCGTGGGAGACACTGGAACCTGTGTGGGATCAAGCGCTGTAACTCCATCGTAGTTGTACACCTGTGCAATCCCTTGTGCGGCCAGGTAGCTGGCAACATTACCTGTTCTCATTGCAAGCGACGGCACACTAAGAACGAGAGGTGTCTCTCGAGGAAGACGCAGCGCTTCGTAGCTCAGGAAGAAGAACGTCTTGTCGTGACCGTTATAGAGGTGTGGAATCGAGAGCGGTCCTCCGAGAAATCCGCCGAAGTTATTCATGATGATCTTCGGCTTCGATCCGGTGAAGGGGTCTCCAGCGTTCAGCACGGTGTTCTCATGATTTGCGAAGATTCCGCCGTGATAGCTGTTGGTGCCGCCGCGTGAAGTCGTTGTGATGTCCGCCACTCCGGAGAACTCCGCATTATTGTTGGTCTCAGAGACTCGTATCTCGGAGATGGAGTTGAACGAGGGAAATAGTTCATTCAAAGGACCGCTGCTCTCTACATTCACGCTGGAGATGCCATCGATCGTGACGGAGAGGAGTGCCGGCGTTGCTCCTGCGATGACGAGGTTGCCCGAAGCGTCCGTCTGAACACCCGGATTCGTAGTCAGCGTGGAAATCGGACTTGTCGAGCCATTCGAATGCGAGTAAATGGCGACAGGAAGATCCACAAGCTCCTCTCCTGTCTTTGTGGTCGCAAGACTGGATGTGTCGGTCGTGATCACGGCGACTGCGGCGCTCGATACATCAACGGCCTGTGTCGTTGCACCGAGACTCAAGCGGGCATCGATGCGCTTCGTCTCGCGCGCGAGCAGCGGAACATTGTCGAACTCTGCCGTGGAAAATCCAGCGGCCTCGATAGTGAGTTTGTACTCGCCTGCATCGAGAATGTTGAAGCTGTATTCGCCGCTGCTATTGCTGGTCCCGCTTCGTCGCGCAGAGGTTCCCTTGTTGATCAGGGTGACTGTCGCATTGATGAGGACGGCGCCTTGAGAGTCGGTCACAGTCCCAACGATGTTTCCAAAGGTCGACTGCGCGGAGGCAGTGCAGACAAGACAAAGAAAGAGGCTGAAAGCGGTGACGAAATGACTCGGCAAAAGACAAAAACGCCTGCGGGCCAAACGAAGGTAAGGCATGGGCACTCCTGTGACACCGGATTTGTTTAGTTAGTGCAATTCGGGCGAGGGTGTATCGAGCAGTCGATACACCCTCGCTAGTTCACGGCTTCATAGGCAAATCGAGCGTCGGGTTCTTGGTAAAGAAATCGAACGGTCGAATCTGAAACTCATGCCACATAATGGGCATCTGCGGCCAATCTTCGGTCCGCGGGGTGTGATGGAATCCGACCGTGTACCAGGCTACGATGTCGGTATCCATAATGGGACGGTTCTTCTTTGTCCAGACCGCCAGGCCGTCCGTACCGCGGCTGCCGCTTACATGGGTGCCTGCAGCAAAGCGTTCGTCTGGCTCATAGGGTGTGACCCAGAGCTGGTGCTCCGAGAAACCGGCGCGCTTCTGAGGCCACTCATCCGGAGGCAGCAACGAAACTCCTGTTTCGCCGGCCATGATTTCATAGCTCGTCGGATAGCCTTGAGGTCCTTTGGTGTCAGAGCTGACGAAACGCCACATCGACGGGTGCTCGGCACTCAGATTCATCTTGGCCTCGCTCTCTTTCATCGGCATCGTCGGCTTCATGGCCCAGATCACATGGCGTCCATAGTCGGTCTTGTTCGAGGGGATCTTGTACTGCACGAGCTTATCCGCCATGAACGAGTTCTTCGGTCCGTCCACGTCCAGGTCCAGTCGGAACGAAAAGAAATGATCGTGATTGACAGCATCGGTTCCGGGAGCAACGAGGTGGCCGAACTCTACAGGACCTCCGGGTGCATTTTTATCCGCTAGCCCTTCGGACATACCCTTGCTCACGTCAGTATCCGAGACAGGTTTCACCTCGAGTATCCCGGTCGCGCCGACTCCCGCTGTAATCGCTCCGTCCTGACCGAAGCGCCAGTCGAGTACATAATCATAATTCCCTACAGTGGCAACAGAACGCAGAACGAGTTCTCGCGTGGGACGCCCGAAAGTTCCATTCATGTCGCCGTGGCGCCAGGCTGGATCACCCTTGGTGCGCTCAAACAGACAGGCTAGCTGTGGCCGTTCGAACGGTGATCCGTCTTCTTTATAGAAATACCCTGAAAAGAAAGTTGCATATTCTGGACAGTCAATACCTGCGATCAAAGGCTTGATAAGGCCCAGCCCTGTATTCATAAAGTATTCGCCGCCATCGAGAAACACATGCGAGTTCCACGTCTCTTCTGGATCCTGATACGGCACGTACATTTCGGACAGAGCGCCTTCGTACATCACCGAGCGGAGTTTGCCCTTGTCCTCGATACCGACCAGGTTCAGCACGGGCCCTTGGCGCGGATCAAGACGAAAGCGGAAGCGCCAGTTCTGCCAGGACACAAGGCCTTTGTCGATGGTGAAGCTTGGTCCCGCCGCTTGCATCACTGTGATCGGTTTTGTTCCAGGTAAGGCTTCGCCACCCATCCCGTCGTAGATGCCCGTCGTTGGCGAGGGCGGAATGGTGCCGTAATCGGAGACACGAAGCACTTTTTTTGTTTTCATGTCGGCGACAAAGAAGAGCCCGCCTACTTCGCGATCCCATGAGCCTGAGATTGCGCCTTCAGAGTTGGCACAACCGCCCCATGCAATACGGTTCTCCGGATCCTTCTGCTCTGGCAGAGCAATGTATCCAGCGGGCGTGGGAAAACACTCCACATGCCTCAAATCGGTAATGCCGCGTTTACTCAGAGCCTCTACGATGCGAGGATCGTGCTTGATCGCTTCGCCAACTTCATGTTCTTCCGCATCGGTAAATGGCGCATGCTCACCTTTTAGGACGTGAAAGTCGTCAACCTTCTTGGATGTAATATCAACCACTGCGGCGTATGATTTGCCGTCATCGAGCAGAACGACATCAGCCTTCCGGTCAATGACGCCATCTCCCTTCCACTGCAGGACCAGGTGCTTGTCCGGTTCGTGCAGCAGAATGCTGGCGAACAACGTCTTCTCGTGTACATGGCCCTCGCCGCGCAGAGTTTGATAAATAGTCCAGTATTCCTGCGGCGTGAGTGCATCGAGAGGGTGGTTAACAATTGGGAGCTCCGCTATCGCCATAAAGGATTGCGAGGCAAGTAGGAGCGCAAGAAGAGCTGACTGCTTTTTCAAGTAGTTCTCCTTCGTAAGGATTCAGACAAGTTTTAAGTTGCAGGTCAGACAGACGTCAGGGTGATTCCGGATGAACTAGACAGCGGCAAAAAACTGAAAATTTGGAAAGAGATTTAGTCGATATTGGGGTCGATGTCTCGTTTTGTCAAGAATTATTAATAACTCTTTTAACGCAAAAGTTACCGGTGTTGCAGATAACATCTGGCCAAGAAGTTTCCGCGCGATAGTACTACGCCGTCCAGTTCGTCGCTGTCTGTCACAGCGCGTCTGGTGTATCTCGATGTGACCGTCCGTGACTCGCATGGCACCATCGTTCGCGGGCTCCCGCCGCAGGATTTCAAACTGCGATCGAGAGTTCGGTTACGTTCCCACCCTTGGTAGCCCAGCGTTGAGCTATCGGCCTTCGCGGAGCCGCGCAGCTAGCCGTTCGGGGAGTCCAGCCATCAGGATGCGGCCCTGAGCGGCTGTAAGGTCATACGGCACGCGATGATAGACGATCTCGGCGGCATCCGTATCGTAAATTGCGAAGGCGGCGCGCCAGTCGTTATCGCGAGGCTGCCCGACCGAACCGGGATTGATGAGGTGCCGGGTACCGGGCGGGATCGGAATAGCCCACGAATCGGCTTCGCTGCGAGTCTGGTACTGCGGGCGAAGTTCATGCCAGTCGTGGTCTTTCTGGGAGAAACCGCCTTGCAGATGCGTGTGGCCGATGAAGGTAATTGCTGTGGGCATCTGTTGAAGGGGCGCCCACGCATCGCGCATGCTGAGAATGTACTGGTCTTCGTTAAGGGGCGAGCCGTGGGCCAGGGTGACGCCTGCAGGCTGTTCTGGTTGGAGAGGCCCTTGGGGAACAGCACGAAGCCAGGCGAGGTTATCCGGGGTGAGCTCATCATGGGTCCAGATAGCGGCGGCCCGTGCGACAGGATTGAAGCCGAGGGCTGATGTGAGGCCACAACAGACTCGATCATGATTGCCGCGCACGTTGAGCTGGGCCGCAGGACGGATCAGATTGATGACTTCATTAGGACTGGCTCCGTAGCCAACTACGTCACCGAGGTTCCACAGAACATCGAATGGAGCAGCAGCTTCAAGGACGGCATTCAGTGCTTCGAGATTTCCGTGGACATCGGAAAGGATCAGTGCGCGCATTCAGTCAGGGTCGGTATTGATACAAAACCAATTTCTAAGCTTATCTGGATTTGCGCTGAGGTGAAAGCGCATGGTCTGTGCTGCCTACGGCGCTGGCGTTGCCAGAGTGGCAAGCGGAAGCGAGCGGTTGGTGTACATGGTCGGGGCGGACGCCAGCAGTTTGCGGGTGTAAGGGTGCTGAGGAGAGTGGAAGAGTTGATGGGTGGGAGCCTGTTCGACGATATGGCCGTGCTGCATGACGGCGACTGTGTTGGCGATCTGGGAGACGACGGCGAGATCGTGTGAAATGAAGAGGATGGAGAGGTTATGGGTGCGGCGCAGATCGTTGAGGAGAGCGATGATCTGGGACTGGACTGTTACGTCGAGAGCGGTGGTGGGTTCGTCGGCGATGAGGAGGCGGGGACGATTAACGATGGCCATGGCGATGAGAATGCGTTGACGCTGGCCGCCGGAGAATTGGTGGGGGTAGTCGTTGTAGCGGCCTTCGGGATTGGGAAGGGCGACTTCGTGCATGGCTTCTAAGGCTTTTGTTTTTATGAGTTTGCGGGAGAGTTCGGGGTGGTGGGTTTGGATGGCTTCGGCGATTTGGGGGCCTATGGGCATGACTGGATTCAGGGCCGTCATGGGTTCCTGAAAGATCATGGCTATGTTGCGGCCTCGATGGCGGCGCATGACTTCGGCGGGGAGGGTGAGGAGGTCTTCACCTGCAAAGGTAATGTTTCCTGTTACTTGCGCGGTGTCTGGAAGGAGACGGAGGAGGGCTAGCGAGGTGGCAGATTTGCCGCTGCCGGACTCGCCGACGAGGCCGAGGACTTGGCCGGGGAGGATTTGGAACGAAATATTTTTGACAGCTGGATGGGGGCCGAAGGCGATGGAGAGGTTCGAAACGTCCAGCAGTGGCGCGGATTTCATTGGTTTCATGGTAGCGAATTTGTGGACAAGTTGTGGTGAAATGCGTGGCAAAGATGGTTTGCGGTTTGCACTAAAACGGACTTTGAACGAGGGTTCAGCGTCTAAACTCGTGACGAGCTTATGAAGAAGATACTGGCGGGTTTAGTTTTCGGTGTCGTAGTGGTGACGGGATGGACCGGTTGGGGACAGACCCATAAGGTGACAGCTCCTGATAGCGTTGTGCGGGCGGTGGGGGTCTACGAGTGGACGGGAGATTTGGCGAAGCCTAAGGCGAGCCGATTGATTCCGGTGTCACTCTTTATCGAAGGTCACATTGAGGACGCGGGGGTCTATATCGCGCGGCCAGTGCCTTTTGCGCTGCTGACTGGGAATGTTTACGAGTTGCAGGATGCAGGCATCGCCAAGGGAACACTTGAGCTGTCGTATGCACGGCATATGCAGGCCACGGATCAAGCTACAGGCGACAAGGCTTATGACGATGGATGGTTCGGGTATGGGGTTTTTCATGCGCCTGCTGTTGAGAGGAAGGTAGCGCCTCTTCGGCCTTCGAAGGTCACATCGGTCATTACGGCCTCGGGGTCGGACTCGAGCAAACCGCACTTTTCGAACAAGAGCGGCGATGCAACAACAACACCTTCTGGCGGTGAAGACAAGACAACAGCAAAAACGGACAGCGGTGGCAGCGGAACTTCTGCTGCCGACCCTGACAGGCCCACGATGAAACGGCGGAGTTCGGATTCGGATTCGAGTGCGAGCACGCAGAGTGGGGGCAGTACACCAGCGGATGATCCTGACCGACCAACGATGAAGCGACGCACGAGCGACAGTGGGTCGGACTCAGGTAGTGGATCTACAACGGCTCAGACCAGCGGGAGTACGCCGGCGGATGATCCCGATCGACCTACGATGAAGCGGAGGAGTTCGGATGCCGGCGACACCACTGCTAGTTCCGGCACGACGACGACGAGTGGGGGAAGCGATCCTGCGAACGATCCGGACAGGCCGACGTTGAAGCGGCGCTCGCCCGAAGACGCGAAGAAGCAAAGGGCGCAGCAGGACGATATTGGCTCAGTATCAGCGGTAGGGGCGTTGAACGATGATCCGAACCGGCCAAATCTGCATCGAGGCAAGCCGACTTCCGCGATGACGGAGGAAGATCTGCCGAAGCTGAGTGGACTGCCACAGGACCTGCATCAGATGGTTGCGGTGTCGGATGCGAAGAACCGTCCTCCACATGAGTTTGTGAAGCCTTGGGACGATGCTGAGGAGAAGGCTGCGGTTCTTGCAAAGATGCAAGCGATGGCGCGTGCTCAGCTTGCGGCTTATGGTGGCGGAAAAGCTGCGCCTGCTACCACTGCGGCTTCGGCTACGGCGAAGAAAACTGTTCCTGCGAGCCGGGCGCGCCGAGCGACCACGTCTGCTCCTGCGCCAGTGGCCTTCCTGGATGAGGAGTTGAAGGGGTACACGCTGAGCTATGGTGGAGCGCCGACGTATGTGTATTCGGCGCATACCGCGGGAACGGGTACGGATCTACGGTATGTGACCATTGTGGCCCAGGCAGATGCCCTGGGGGAGTTGAAGCCTGCGATGAAGAGTGTGACGGATGCGGCACATCTTGATCGTGCTCCGTGGATGCGGTTTGTGGATGTGGTGGATGTGGAGGCAAGCAACCGGGCCAGTATGTTGTTTGAACTGCGAGCGCAGAACGCACGGCAGTTTGCACTTTATCGTGTGATCGCGGACCAGCCAGAGCAGATTTTTCTGACGGGGACTACGCAGTAAAGTTTGGATTGCTTCCGAATTGCCCGTGACTCGCCTCGAACGGAACAACTCCGGATTCCTACGGCTGGATTGTTCGAAGGGTGCATTGGCGATTAGCCGCATCGATTTGCCCAGTCGCAAATGCACTCTAGCGTGGTTTGTCGTTTGGCAGCTATCAAAAAACTCCGCAGAGAGTGACTCTGCCCTTAGTGTGTGTAACGGCGCAAATTTCGCTTGACACGGATTTATAAATGGGATAAATTAACCCCGCCGTTCTTCCTGCTCCTCGCACGATCACAGGGTCAGTGTCTGGAGAAGGACCTCGCGCTGCGGCAGCAACCGCTGCTTCTGATGCCATCTGGCCGCCACGGGAAATGAACGGCAAGTCTCCCCCAGGCCTCGCAATAAAGGGTAATCCAGGCAGGTCTTTGCCTCGATCGGGCCCGGGGACCAGCTGGGTGCAGCACGCGCCTATACGCACGCAACCCTATACAAGGAGGGATAGCCATGAGAACCAATCGACGATGGTTTCGGAAGAGCCTAATCCTGTTGGTATTGCCATTGATCTTCGCGCTCGTGGGGGGCTAACGGTGAGGGCGATCGTAAAGAGACGGCGTATCGCTGGGACATTGTTAAAATCACCAGCTTCAACCCGTTCACAGTGAACGAGGGCGGTTTGGCTTCGGCGCTGGCGAATGATGGATCAAAGATCACTTTTACAGGACACGGCACATTCGACACGCAGGACCCAGAAGATGTCACAGGCGGAGGGACCTGGACTACACTTGCCCCGGACGGTGTAACTGTAACCGGTAGCGGCACCTATCGCGTACAACAGTTGGTTCGCTTCGATGTGGCGCCTGGGGTTATGACCGCCGGGACCGTCGATAACATTCCGGGCGCGAAAGGCGACCTGAGTGACAATCGGGCCGGCCTCCTGTTTGTAAGAATCGCGTACTCCGATGGCAGCAAAGGGGTCCTTGTTGTGAGCTGCCGGCTGGACGGCACGCCTGCGGGGATTTTCCCCGAATTTCGTTCCTGTGACCACCACGATAGCCTTTCATGCCGAACGCTCTAGCGGGGGAGTCACTGGCGAGTTCGAGTGTTTGGCGCTTGCGCCTGAGACAGCTAGCGGGCCAGGCAGCGGTCAATTCACGGTGAATGCAATGTACGTGGTTGGCAAGGTGACCGGCGCCAGCGTGCACGAGGACACGGCGACGCTCACCGGGATAGCCGAAATCACTGGTCTAGGCGCAGGCACAAACGTACCTTTCACGTTCGTGGTGCACAAGGGTGGGCCGGGGTCTGCCGCAGTGCTGACAGTCAACAGTTTGCCGGCCCTTCCGTTCCACGAAATTCTTGTCCAGGGCGCATTCCAGGTCGATGACCAGAAGTAGCGCTTGCGTCTTACGACGGTGCACGGTGCGGGGAATGCTCCAATGAGGGAGTACTTTCCGGGCCGCCAGACATCGCCAACCGCACATCGGCGGAAGGAGCACTCTATGCGAATGATTCTGTCGTCAGATGTCCCCATGAGGCCTTCGACGGTGCCGTCAAGGACGGCGGCGTCTGAGCCAAGATGGGAGTTCATAGTGAGATCGCTCCTCAAAATGACGGGAACTTTCCAAATTTTGTTTGTCATCCTAAGCGGGGTCATTCACGCGCGAGTCGCCGATACGACCGAGCCGGAAACGCCGAACATTGTTATTGAATGGGACAACGCCGCCCTCCAGGGCGTGCGCGATTCAAAAATTGGGCCGCCGATGGTAGCGCGGGCGCTGGCTATTGTCCACACGTGTATGTACGACGCTTGGGCTGCCTACGACGAGCGTGCCCGAGGTACTCAACTCGGCAAGGCGTTGCGCCAGCCGTATGGCCTGAGAACTCTCGAAAACAAAAAAGAAGCGATTAGCTTTGCTGCTTATCGGGCCGTCGTAGATCTTTTTCAACTGGATGAAGCTACGCTGTATCGGCCCCTGATGACGAGCCTGGGGTATGACCCAGATAACACGACAACCGATACAACAACACCCGCTGGGGTGGGAAACACGGCGTGCGCGGCCGTCCTTCGGTATCGACACAACGATGGCTCAAATCAGAGCGGCCTCATGTCATCCAGCGGAGTGCCCTACTCCGACTACACAGGCTACGAGCCTGTGAATCCTCCGACGACAGTGCCGGTCATCCTGACGTCGATTCTCGATCCGAACCGGTGGCAACCTCTGCAATACACAGACCAGACAGGTGCGTTCACAACGCAGGTGTTTCTGGGGGCTCAGTGGAACAGAGTCGTCCCATTTGCGCTGCGCTCTGATGATCAGTTCCGTGCAGAGCTCAAGTTATTTGGTCCAGCAAAATACGGTTCAACAGTTTATCGGGAGCAAGCCGAAGAACTGATCGAGCTTAGCGCGAAACTCACGGATGAACAGAAGATGATCGCCGAATACTGGAAGGATGGACCGCACTCGGAAACACCCCCCGGACATTGGGCTCTCCTAGCGCAGTTCGTTTCTATGCGCGACCACCACACACTCGATGAGGATGTGAAGATGTTCTTTGCTGTGACGAACGCAACCTTTGACGCGAGCATCGTGGCATGGGATGCAAAGCGAGCATTCGATTCTGTTCGCCCTGTAACGGCGATTGTTTACCTTTTTCATGGGCAACAGATTCGGTCGTGGGGAGGCCCGGGAAAAGGCACTGTCCTCATGGATGGTGCGGACTGGTTACCGTATCAGCCGGCCTCATTCCCGACCCCGCCATTTCCTGAATTCATCTCAGGCCATAGCACGTTCAGCGCGGCGGCTGCCACGGTACTGGAGTTGTTTACCGGCAGGAACTGGTTCGGAGCATCCGTCACTTTTGCTCCCGGAACCTCAGCGATCGAACCCGGAATCACGCCAGCAGTACCTGTGGCGCTGTATTGGGATACATTCACGGATGCTGCGAATCAGGCGGGTATTTCACGACGATATGGCGGAATTCACTTCAAAGCCGGAGACTTCACCGGACGAGCAGTGGGGAAAGCCGTTGGCTTTCAGGCCTGGCAGAAGGCAGTCGAACTTTGGGAAGATCGTGATGACTATGAACCCGAGGCGCAACATATATTTAGCTTGCCTGAGTGAGGAAGCCCGTCAGGATTCGTTTTCATATCCTTGCATACAGTGTGACTCCCATGGTGGATTCGGGCGTGATGACCGGCGTCGTCCGCTCCTTTCCCAGCTGAGCAGCCGAGCGAAAATGAACTTTGATTTCGAAACCAAAGTCGAGTTGATTTTCAGTGACCATGGGGCTGTTTTCGAGACTACGCGGTAAGGCTTTCGAGGTTGATTTAAATCAGACGTCGAGGCGGTTAGCTGCTGCGACGCGTCCGTACCAGAGACCTGAATTCTTGACGGTGCGCTTCAGGCTTCGGAAGTCAACGTAGGTGAAGCCGTATCTTTGTGTGTAGCCCTCGGCCCATTCAAAGTTATCGATGAGGCTCCATGCGTGATAGGCGCGCACTTTGGCTCCGTCGGCGATGGCGCGTGCTAACTCGGCGAGAATTTCACGGTGGAAGGTGATTCGGCGTGTGTCGGGTACGCGGCCGGTTTCGTCCGGGTTGTCCAGATAGCAGCAGCCATTTTCGCTGATCTCGATGATGGGGTGGTTGAACTCGCGTGAGATCTGCATCACGAGGTCATAGATACCGCGTGGCCAGATCTCCAGTCCGGCTTCAGTGAGCGGGCCTTCGGTTGGCATTTCTACGTGAATTCGCGTGAGAGGATCGCGGGCGGATGAGCCGCCTTCGCCTTCGATCTCAGTGCCGAAGTGTCCTGTGGTACCGGAGGGAGAGACGCTGGCTGCATCGGAGACGATGCGGCGGGTGTAGTAGTGGAAGCCGATCCAGTCCAACGGCACTTTCATGATCTTGTCGTCGCCAGGTTTGAAACCCATTGCTTCAAATGGTGGGTCGCCGATGAAAGCTTTTGGGTATTCGCCGTGAATGGCGGTGTTCAGAAAGTATAGGTTGTTCATCGCGTGATATCGCGCGGTCGCCGCGCGGTCTGCTTCGCTGTCGGTCTTTGGATAGGCGGGAGCCATGCCGTAGGCGCTTCCTACGGTGGCTTTGGGCGATGCTGCTTTGATGGCGCGGAAGGCCTCGCCCTGTGCGAGATTGACGGTGTGGGCTGCTTTCAGGAACTGATCGAAGTTGGATTTGGCGGGCGGAAAAACGCCGATGCCGTATCCGTAGTAGGTGAAGGTCCAAGGCATGTTGAACGGTGCCCAGGTGGTGATGCGATCGCCGAGGTGTTTCGCGAGGATGCCGGCGAAGTCTGCGTAGTAAGCGGCCAGGTCGCGGTTTGGCCAGCCGCCTTTGTCCTCGAGTGCCTGGGGGAGATCCCAGTGATAGATGGTGCAGAAGGGACGGATGCCTGCTTCCAAAAGGGTGTCGGTGAGGCGGCTGTAGTAGTCGAGGCCCTTTGGATTGATTGGACCTGTTCCTGCGGGCTGGACGCGTGCCCATGAAGTTGAGAAGCGATAGCTTTTCTGGTTGAGGCGTTTGAGGATCGCGATGTCTTCTTTGTAGCGGTGGTAATGATCGGAAGTAACGTCGGCGGTCGCGGCGCCTTTGATTCTGCCGACGGTGTGAGAGAAGCGGTCCCAGTTGGATTCGCCCTTGCCGTCGATGTTCCATGCACCTTCGACCTGATAGGCGGCGGTAGCCATTCCCCAAAGGAACCCGTCGGGAAAGCGAGCATTTTTAATGTCGGCGGTTGAGACTGCGCCGTGGATGTTTGCTTGAGATGGGGAGGACTCGCCTATGAGGGGGCGAGTGGCTAGCAAGGCGCTGCCGGCGGCGGTTGCAATTGAGTTCCTGACGAAGCTTCGGCGATCCATTGGCACTGAAAGTCCCCTGTTGCGTGAAAATTCCGCGATCTTGTTACAGTGGTCAAACTATTCTTCGGAAGCTCGAGCAGTTGTGTATGGAAGCTGAATTTTGCGTACTATGGTGACGTTTGGTGTAGTGGTTGTTTTCACGTCGGATTGAGATTTCAGTAACCGGAACTTCCTTTGAAGCGTCAGCGTATCGCAGTGTATCTCAGAAATCCTTGTCTCTCCAAGGGGATTATCGATGGATGCTTTAGGGCAAAACTTCAAATTTGCAGTGCGCCAGTTGGGACGTAATCCTGGTTTCACTGCGACGGTGATTCTTACGCTGGCGCTTTCGATTGGCGCGAATACTGCAATTTTTTCCATCGTGAATGCGCTTATGCTGACGAGTCTGCCCTACTCGCACCCGGAACGAATGGGCACGATTTATACAAGGATCACTGGGACAAGGTCGTCGGATCAACGGCATCATGTGAATGGCGAGCAGTGGGAGCTGCTACGTGATGATGTTCCTGCGTTGATTTCGGCTGTTTCAAGTGGGCAGGCCTCGGGTATCAATCTTCAGGCGGGAACGCAGGTTCAGTATCTTCAGGCGGGACGCATCTCCGAACACTATCTGGATGTGTTGGGTGTTCATCCTGTGGCCGGGCGCAGCTTTTCGGAGGTAGAGGATCGCCCGCATGGGCCAAAGGCTGTGATTCTGAGCTATGGCTTGTGGCGAAATTCTTTTGGTGCTGATTCCAATATTCTCGGGCGAGCCATCTTGCTGAAGGGTGAGCCGTATGTCGTGATTGGGATACTGCCTGAGGGTGTAACGACTCCGCTGAATGCCGATTTGTATACGGCGCTGCAGCCCAGTCGCGAGGGCGAAGGTGGCGGGACGAACTTTGACGCGATTACGCGGCTGCGTGATGGTGCGACATGGCAGGAGGCGGATGCACAGATCAATCGTGCATGGTTGCGCCGTTCTAGGCGCTATGAGTTGGTGAATAATCCCGGAGCGCAGATTAGCTATTACTCGGTGCCGCTGCAGAAGGGGGAGACGGGTACGCTGCGTCCGCAGGTTTTGACGCTGATGATGGCGGCGGGATTCATCCTGCTGATTGCCTGCGCTAATCTTGCGGGTCTGACGCTAGTTCGCATGTTGCGTCGTATGCCTGAAGTGGCAACGCGAATGGCGTTGGGTGCTTCGCAGTGGCAGATTCAGAAGCAACTGTGGGTAGAGAATCTTTTACTGGCGTTCGTCGGAGGAATAGCTGGTGTTGCTGTGGGTTTTGGTGCGTTGCGCGGGTTGCTGCTGCTGTTGCCCGAACACTTTCTGCCCGTTGCGAGTGTGCCGCTCAATGGCCGGGTGCTGGCGTTTACGCTTCTGCTCTCGCTGCTGACGAGCTTGCTTTTCGGTATGCTTCCGGCGCTTGCAACGCGAAAGCTCGATCTGCGCTCGGCCATTGCCAGCCGTGCTGTGATTGGCGGTGATCGTCTGCGGTTGCGGCAGGCGTTGATCGTGGGTGAGGTTGCTCTGACGGTTGTGTTGCTGGCGGCTTCGGGCTTGCTGATTCGTACGCTGATTCATCTTCAGACTTTGCCGGCGGGATTCGATGCGACGGGTGTGATGACAGCGCGAGCGTCTCTGGATGATGCGCGGTATCACGATCCGATCGCTTTCCGAAAGCTGCTGAGTGAAAGCATCTTGGCGATGCGGCAGATCCCTGGTGTGCAACATGCCGCTGTTGGATTGAGCCTGCCGTATGAGCGTTCGTTGAATGATGGGGTGACGCTTAGCGATGGGAAAGAAGCAGGGCAACAGGTTATGACGGGCGTGGTTTACATAACGCCTGACTATTTTGGTGCGCTGCAGATTCCGGTGCGGATGGGGCGCACTTTTACTGATGAGGATGGTGCGGATTCGCAGCATGTTGCCGTTGTGAATGAGACGTTTGCGCGTAAATTTTTTCATGGGACGAGTCCTATCGGGCGTTATGTGGATAAGGACACGATGATTGTGGGGGTAGTGGAGGATGTGACGATTGCGCCGGGGCTGGAGGTGAATGCGCCTCTTGCCGGCGAAGAGGCTATGTATATTCCGGCTACGCAGGTGGACGGAAAGCTGCTGTCGCTGGTTCATGTCTGGTTTCAGCCGAGTTGGATTATCCGCACGGCTGGGCCGGTGGAGGGATTGACCGCGCAGATGCAACACGCGCTGGCGAGCGTTGATTCTAACTTGCCGTTTTCTGGCTTCTACAGGATGAGCGACTTGCAAGCGAGGACTCTGGCGACGCAGCGTGTTGAGGTGGCGTTGCTGAGTGCGATGGCGGGATTGGCTTTGTTGTTGAGTGCTGTTGGGGTTTTCGCGCTGGTGGCGAATATTGTGGCGCAGAAGACGCGCGAGATCGGTATACGCATTGCATTGGGATCTACGATTCGTCAGGCGATGGTTCATATTGGAACGCCGGGAGTGCGAGCTTCGATACTTGGGCTGCTGCTTGGTTTGGTCTTGTGTGCCGGCGCTTTGCGGACGATGCAGAGTGTGCTGTATGGAGTGAGCGTCTATGACATACGCACGATTCTTACTGTCGTTGGGGTACTCGCATTGGTAACGTTGATTGCTTCGATGGTGCCGACTCTGCGGATTGCGGGGATCGATCTTGCGAAGACGTTGCGAGAAGAATAGGAAGACGTGGTGACCCGACTTAGAATCCGACTCGTCCTTGTCGGATGAGTGCGGAAAAGTCTGGAGCCTCGTTGATGGTGTGTGCAAATGGATTGATGTGCGCACGCTGTTTTAATTCCGGGAAGGGCAGTCCGTCGCTCACGAGGCGGCCTCGCTCGTAGAGCAGCTCGTCCAGGCTACCGTTTAAGAGGAGTCTGTATGTCCAGGGCATGGGGTTGGGCAGATCGGCGCTGAGCTGGCTATCGAGCGCGGTCGTGCAGTTTTTGGTGACGGCGTTGTACCACTCTGGATGATCTCGGAGATGGTTCATGTAGTCCACGTAGGTCAGAAAGAACTTTCGTGCGACATCTACCGGGGCATTCGTGCGGTACATGTAAACCTCTTCGTCCTTGCGGTAGTTTGTGCGCAGGCGAATTACGTCGCGCTCGTCGGCGGCAATAAAGATCAGCTCGTATTGGCGGAAGAATCCAAGGATCGCCGAGTAGGTTTGTCCCGGCCTGTAGCGGGCCTCGATCGAAAATGCGAGGTGCTGGTTATTGCCGAAGTCGAAGCTCAGAATCGGATGGCCTATCCAGCGGACGCCCCAATTTACGAAGAAAAAATCGACAGCGCGGAGGTCGGAAAGATTGTATGTCCGGTCGCTCCAGCAGTTGGAGTATTCGGTTTCGGAGCGATAGTCGCAGTTTCTGACGTTGTGGACTGTGATCTGATCTCCAGTGGTTTCCGTCCACGCCTTTTGAGCGACGTCTGCGCGCCAGGGGCCTTCGCCTGTTGGTTTAAGACTGAGCCACCATAGCAGGACGACGCAAAAACAGATGAGGCAGGCAACGGCTCGATAACGACGTGTGCCGACGAGGAGGAAGATCAATATCGCGAGATAGAGGATTGCCAGCGGAATCCGTAGCCAGGGAATTCGACAGTCTACGTAGATGGCGGCGAGCGCCCAAAGATTGAACAAGACGAGCGCGAACCACATGACTGCGGTACCGAGGGCTCGGCAAATTACCAGAAAAGTGTGGAAGCCCCTGGAAGGTTGGAGAATCTCATGCGCCTGGCTGCCGGTCATATTGATCCCTCATCGCACGCGGATGCCATTTCACTTTGCGGGTTGGCGTCTAAATCTTATAGGCAATATCAGTCGCTGAACTTCCGATTGTGCTGAGAAAGAAATATTCGGGCTGCACTCACGGACTAATTAGGTAGTGTGAGCGAGGTTCTCGATGGGGGATTCTACGGGGCCGGCTGCGAGCAGGATGGGGACTATGAGTTGCAGGATCGAGGGAACGATCTCTTCGGCGGGAGCGTGGTTCGGGGTGTAGAACCACTGCTTGACCGCGCCGTAGATGGCCCAGCTTGCTGCGGTGGCGATAATGTCGGGCGAGAGTCCGGGAGTGGCGCTTTCTTTCGGCATGCCGCTGATAATTACGCGGCGAATGGCGGTGGTGATGGCGGCTTCGATGAGGGGCTCGAAGGCGTTCTGGCGGGTGCACTCGGCTTGGTTGGAGTGAAGCTGGGTGATGTAGTCGCAGGCGGCGAGAATGATGGCGCTGGCGGCTGAGGGGCAGGTGCCGTCGAAGGTTACGTTGCGCTCGTGGAGGAGGATGTGGAAACCGCCGGCGACCATGGCTTCGAGGAGGGCGTACTTGTCGGTGTAGTGGTCGTAAAAGGTGGCGCGGTTGACGGTGGCGGTGTCGGTGATGTCCTGGACGGAGATCTCTTCGATGTTCTTTGAATGCATTAGGTTACGCAGCGCGCCCTGAAGCAGGTGGCGGGTGCGGCGGATGCGGGGGTCGCGAACTTCACAGTCTGAGATCGGCATGGCTCTCTTTATTAGAGGCTATCAAATGAAAAAAGAATCTCTAAAGCAACATTTGTCGTCTGATTGATTAACGACATACGTTGTTTAGACGTCTTATGTCGATAAAAGGAGATTTTGCCATGCCTATACTACTTCATCTCGATTCAAGTCCACTGGAGAGCTCGATAAGCCGCGAACTGGCGCGCGAGTTCGTCAAGACGTGGAAGACCACTCATGCCGATGGGAAGGTGATTTACCGTGACCTTGCGGCTAACCCGGCAAAGCCGCTGGATGCTCAGTGGATTGGTGCCGCGTATACGCCTGACGAGGCGCGGACGAAGGAACAGAATGACGCGCTGGCTTTGTCGGATGAGTTGATCGCTGAGCTGGAGGAGGCCGATGAGTATGTGATCGGCGCAGCGATGCATAACTTCGGCATCCCGTCGGTATTGAAGCTCTGGATTGACCAGATTGCTCGGAAGGGAAAGACGTTTAACTATGGGGCGAATGGACCAGAAGGGTTGTTGAAGGGTAAGAAGGCTACAATTCTGGTTGCGAGCGGTGGTGTGTATGAAGCAGGGACGCCGGCTGGTGCTTTCAACTTTGTTGAACCGTATCTGCGATCGGTGCTTGGTTTTCTCGGTGTGACGGACGTGAAGGTGGTTACTGCGGGCGGTGCTGCTCAGGTGATGATGGGCGCTGTGGACCGCGATACGTTTTTGAAACCAACGCTGGAGCAGGTGCGAGCGCATGCGGCGTAAGCCTTTCTGCGCTTATCGCTATTAAGGAGGAATTTCGATGAAGATTGCTGCGTTGATTTCACGGATTTTGCTTGGGCTGCTGTTTACGGTCTTCGGGTTGAATGGGTTTCTGCACTTTATCCCGATGAAGGCGCCGACTGGACTGGCGGGGCAGTATATGGGCGCGCTGTTTGTGTCGCATTATCTGGTGGTGGTGTTTCTGGTGCAGCTGATTGGCGGAGTATTGCTGTTGTTGAACCGGTTCGTTCCGCTGGCGTTGTTGATGCTTGGGCCGGTGATTGTGAATATCCTGCTGTTTCATACATTCATGGCGCCGGAGGGTTTGCCGATGGCCCTGTTTGCAACGGTGCTGTGGCTGATTGTTTTTGCGGGAGTGCGACAGGCCTTTGCGGGAGTGTTTGCGCAGAGGGTCGAGGCGTGAGGAGGAGTGACGGCCTGCTTTGAATGGCCGTCATTCTTTGGATTGAACTAGTCGGCGATGCCGGGATTCGGTGGGTCGATGCCGAGGGCGGTGGCAAGGGCGACGAGGTGATCCTGCTCCTGAACGAGGATCTCGCGGACCGACTCGCTGAGGGCGTATTCGTTGAGTTCGTCGCATTGCTTGACGCGGCGGCGGTACTGGGCGATGGTTTCTTTCTCATTCTCGAGGTCGAAGCGAAGCATGTCTTCGGCTTTCTCGGAGGTCTTGACGGGTTTCGGGGTGACGGACGGCATGCCGCCGAGATAGTCGATGTGGTTTGCGATGGTGAGGGCGTGGGCGAGCTCTTCAGCGGCGTGGACGGCGAGCTCGTCGGCGATGTTCATATACTGCGCGCCCTTGAGGACCTGCGAGTAAGTTACGTAGGCGATGATGGCCTGGTATTCGCGGGCGAGATCTTCGTTGAGGAGGTCGATAAGTTTCTTGCGATTGATGGTGGGCTTGAGTGTTTCAGGCATTGTTCGGTCCTCTCCGCTCGGTCGTGAATGATCTTACGGTGAGATGCGCGGAGATTGGTTTTCGTTCTCTGGGGCCGCAGCGGTTTAATGCTGCGGCCATTTTCTTTATGCCGAAATAGATGGATAGTCGATGTAGCCGTGTGGGCCGGGGACGTAGAAGGTGTTGGGCTCGGGATGATTGAGGGCGGCTTGCCTTGCGAAGCGAATGGGAAGATCAGGGTTGGCGATGAAGAGCTTGCCGAAGGCCACGGCGTCGGCTTTGCCCTCGTCGAGAAGCTGCTGGCCGGTGTGCTGATCGATGGCTTCGTTGGCGACGAAGACTCCGCCGAAGAGCTTTTTGAGGCCGGGGCCGATGCTGTCGGGACCGACGTGTTCGCGGGCGGCTATGAAGGCTAGTTTGCGCTTGCCCAGCTCGGTGGCGATATAGCTGAAGGTTGCTGTTGGGTTGGAGTCGGAGATGCCGTGGGCGTCGCCTCGTGGGGCGAGGTGCATACCGACACGGCCGGGGCCGAAGACGGAGATTGCTGCTTCGGCGGCTTCGAGCATGAGGCGGGCGCGGTTTTCGATGGGGCCGCCGTACTCGTCGGTGCGGTGGTTGGAGCCGTCTTGCAAGAACTGGTCGAGGAGGTAGCCGTTGGCTCCGTGTAGTTCTACGCCGTCGAAGCCTGCAGCTTGTGCGTTTTGTGCGCCGCGACGGAAGGCTTCGACGACTCCTTTGACCTCGTGGGTTTCGAGGGCTCGGGGGATGGGATAGTCGCGTTGTGGGCGGAGGAGGCTGACGTGGCCTGTTGCGGCGATGGCGCTGGGAGCGATGGGCTGCTGGCCGTTGAGGAGCTCAGGGTCGGAGATGCGGCCTACGTGCCAGATCTGCGCGAAGATGTGTCCGCCTTTATCGTGGACGGCTTTGGTGATGGGCTTCCAGGCTTCGACTTGTGCGGAAGACCAGAGGCCGGGGACGTTGGCGTAGCCTACTCCGAGTGGGTCGATGGGGATGCCTTCGGAGATGATGAGGCCCGCGGAGGCTCGCTGGGTGTAGTAGTCGATCATGATGGGGGTTGGGATGTGGTCGGGCGTGCCGCGGAGGCGCGTGAGCGGGGCCATGAAGATGCGGTTGGGAAGGTGGAGATCGCCTACTTGGATCGGGTCGAAGAGAGAAGGCATGTGCAAGAGCTCCTTCGCGTTTTGTATCAATCAACGCGGTGGGGATTGGATGAATGAGATTTGGGAAGGGTGCAGCGGCATGAAGAAACCCACGTCCTAAAGGCTAGGAACGTGGGTTTTGCGTTGGTGTGGAGAAACTAGACGGGGAAGGATTTGAGCCAGGTGCGGAAGGCTGGGCCGAGGTCTTCGCGCTTGAGAGCGAATTCTACGGTGGCTTTGAGGAAGCCTAGTTTGTCGCCTGCGTCGTGGCGCTTGCCTTCGTAGCTGAAGCCGTAGACCTTTTCGTATTGGAGGAGCGCTTTGATGCCGTCGGTGAGTTGGAGTTCGCCGCCGGCGCCAGGTGTGATGTGTTCGAGCATGTCGAAGATGCGTGGGGTGAGGATGTAGCGGCCGATGATGGCGTTTTGTGAGGGGGCTTCTTCGGGCTTGGGTTTCTCGACCATGTTCTTGACGGCGAGGAGGCGCGGGTTTTTGGGGTCGGGTGTGCAGTCGAGACAGCCGTAGTTCTGGATGGCTGCGCCTTCGACGACCTCGGAACCGAGGATGCTGGATTGGGTCTCGTTGAAGGCTTCGACCATCTGCTTCATGCAGGGGACGCGGGCGTCGACGATGTCGTCGGGGAGAAGGACGGCGAAGGGCTCGTTGCCTACGATCTCCTTGGCCTGAAGGACGGCGTGACCGAGGCCGAGGGGTTCGGACTGGCGCGTGAAGGTGATCTTGGCGAGCTTCGAGACGGAGCGTGCGACCTCGAGGAGTGCGGTCTTGTTCTTGGCGGCGAGAGAGGCTTCGAGCTCGGGGGAGCGGTCGAAGTGGTCTTCCATGGTGCTCTTGCCGCGGCTGGTGACGATAATGATCTCGGTGCAACCCGCGGCTACAGCCTCTTCGACGCCGTATTGGATGAGGGGCTTGTCGACGAGGCAGAGCATCTCTTTCGGTGTTGCTTTGGTTGCGGGCAGGAAGCGAGTGCCCAGACCTGCGGCGGGAAACACAGCTTTGCGGATCTTCTGGTGAGAGATGTTTTGGGTCATGGATTCCTTGGATGCAGTTTTCGCTGTTGGAAAATCGTAACAGCGTGACCTAAATAGGTGGATAGCACTGTTGGGGAACTGGGCAGAAGACTTAACATCGATCTTCACCGATGACACCGATTTTCGGTTTCGTTCGCCCTTACTCGTTCTCGCGAATAAGGACTTCAAAATGTAAAAGCCATTTTGTTTTATCGGTGCTTTTCGGCGTTGTCTGTTTTAAGTCTTTGCAGGTTACAAAACTGGCGATGAGTCGTGGAGCATGGCTTTGCGGACTACTTTGATTGGGGCGAAGCCTTGCTTCATAAGGTTGTTGTGGAAGTCCTGGAGGTTGAAGGCTGCACCTTGTTTTTGTTTAAGGTCCTCGCGGAGCTTCATGATCTGGAGCTTGCCTAGTGTGTAGTAGAGGTAGGTTGCGTCGGAGGTGCCGCGTTTGGTTTCGACGAGACCGATGGATCGGGATTGGTAGCCCTCGTTGACGAAGAAGTCTACGGCTTGATCGATCGTCCATGGGCCTCCGGTAACGCTCTGGCCGGTGTGGAGCTTGATGGCGTTAATGAAGCGGGCGTTGCGGAGGAGTGCGTCCTGCAGCTGGCCGAGGCGGATGAGCTTTGATTCTCGGACTTGCTCTGGTGTCGCGTTTGCGGGTGGTGCGGCGTAGCCTTCGTCGAGCATCATCTGCTCGGTGTAGTGGGCCCAGCCTTCGATGTTGGTGTTAGAGCCGAGGAGCTTGCGTATGTTGCTGGAGAAGGTCGGCATCCAGAGGAACTGGACGTAATGTCCGGGATAGGCTTCGTGGACGCTGGTGGAGATGATGGTACCTGCGTTGAAGGCGGCCATGTGTTCGGCGATGTGTTCCTGGGTCCAGTTCTTCTCAGGCAGAGTTACGTTGAAGTAGGCGATGGTGGAGTGGGTCTCGAAGGGGCCGGGAGGGTCCATGGAGGCCTGCGTGGTGGCGCGCATGAAGGGCGGCGTCTCCTGCAGGGTGGGCTCGACGGTGCTCGGGATGGTGATGATGTGGTGCGTGTTGATGAAGGTGATGAGGCTGGAGAAGGTGTCCTGGAATGAGCCGAGGAGCTTGTCGGGTGCGGGATGGATGGTGGCTAGTTCGGCGAGGACTTCCTTGGGTGTCTTGGAGGGATCGACCTCTTTGGCGATGCGAGTGAACTCGGCCTGATTGCGGTGGAGGTCTTCGAAGCCGATCCGGAGGAGGTGGTCGAGAGGAATGTCGACCATTTCGTCGTAGCTGAGCTTCTTGCTGAAGGTTTCGGCGCCGAGGCGGAAGTCTCCGTTAGAGCGTGGGAGAAGGTCGGACTTCATCCATGCGCTGTAGGATTTGAGCGCGTCGATGACGGCGGCGTTGGTCTTGGCGAACTCAGCTTTGGCGGCTGGATCGGTTGCGTCCTTGAAGGCGAGAGGGACGTCGTTCTGGAAGAAGCTGATGATGCCGTCGATCTGCTCGAGTGCGATCTCGGTGAAGATGCGCGGCGGGTTCTTGAGGTTCTTGCGAGCTTCGACGAAGACTTGCGGGATCTGCTTCTCGCGCTCGATGGCCTGACGGAGGCGAACGTCGACGGGAGCGAAGGGACGCTCCATGAGGACGAAGATGGAGTTGGTTACGCCTGAGGAGTAGTTGTCGGGGTTCTTCTCCCAGTTGCGGATGACTTCGAGGGAGAGGAGTTGGGAGCGGATGTTGTTAAGCAGGATCTGGTAGTCGGCTGCTACGTTGGCGTCGAGTGCGGCGGGGTCGATGGCGGTGAGCTTCTTCTCGGAGGCGTGGAGAGCGGCGATTTGTTTTTGAACGTTCGCCGCGGAGTAGTCTTCGAGCTGGTTGTTGTATTGATGAAGGCCGGCCTGGGTGCCGGTGGTGGGGGAGAAGTGAAAGTAGACGTCGGAGAAGAACTGCTCGGAGACGAAGTTGAAGGTTTGAATGGCTCCGTCGGCGGAGAGGCGCTGGGCTGGTGCCGAGGGTGTCAGCATAAGGGCTCCGAGGGCGAGGGCGGTGAAGAGAGTTTGGGCGCGCATGGTGGTTGTGGGAAGTCTACGGGATTTGGATTTCTGTGGGTACCCCCTCCCCCTATCTATTTGTAAGTTACTTAGAATCATGGAGTTGGTTGATTTGTTTCTGCTAAATTCGTCTTTCTAAAAGGGTTACGGGTAAATTCGTCTTTCTAAAAGGGTTATGAGTTTAAATGAGAAATCCCCGGCGCATGCCGAGGATTTTTTTGATTCTTTAACTAGATTAGCAGATCGGGTGAAACTCCTTTGCAAAATAGATGTCGCTGATTTTAGGGGAGTTATGGAGTGGTGGGGCTTGACAAACGATTTTGCTGGTGTTTTGAGGCGATGTTTTTGTAAATGATTGATGTATATGAATTTGGGTGGTGCGTTTGCTCAGGTGGTAACGGGGACTACGCCGTAGCGGGTCATGACGGAGCCGATTGCGGCCAGGTTGGGTGGGCCGTCGACGTTGATGACGGTGGCGAGGTCCTGGAAGTATTCGGGGCCGATGAGACCGGGAGTGAGGATGAACATGACCCTTGCGGTGTGCTTGTGGCGGTTGGTGTACGTGTGAACGGCGCCGCGGGGGATGAAGAGTTGTTCGCCGCGGTGGAGTTTATAGTCGGTGCCGTCGATGGTCCAGGTGGTGATGCCGTTGAGTCCGATGACGGTTTCGTCGTAGTCGCGGTGGAGATGCGAGAGGACCATGTGACTTGTGGGAGGGATGATCATCTCGAAGAGATCGAGGACGCCATGGGTCTCGTGGCGTGTCTTTAAGAAGGTGATGCTGACTCCGCCGACGCGAATGAGTGGGTGCATGTCCCTCCTGCTCTGGGAAATGATAGCGGGTTGTCGGGGAATTCGCTAAACATTGATAGAGATTAATTTAGTGAATTCCTCTGAGTTAAGAGACTTGGATTAGACAGCGCAAATGGGCAATTTGTGAGCTGCTGGGATGGCGATGTAGCGGGTCGCTTCGCTCCCATTGGAAAGACAAATGCGGGGGTTCTTCGCTTCGTTGAAGAATGACAAGCAAGAGCAACGGCAACAGCAAGGGCAAAAACACAAAAGCAGATCCCTACGGATGACAAACAAGAAAAGCAATGGCAAGGGCAAGGACAAGGGCAAGGGCAAGGGCAAGGGCAAGGGCAACTTATTTCGATGGTGCGAGGGAGTCGAGGAGGGCGCGGGTTTCGGCGAGGACGTCTTCGGCTTTGGCGGTGGTGAGGGGCCAGCGGAGGATGCCTTGTGGGGTGAATTGGGCTCCGCGCTTGGTGTTGCGGCTGACTAGCTTCATGAGGGTGCCGGGATCGACGGTGGGCGCGGTGGGGTCGGTGCTGCGATCGGCGAATTTGATATGGAGCATCTCGACGAATGTTTTGGTTTTGTGTGTGCCGACGCCTTGTTCGATCTGGGTGCGCTTGCGGTCGATTTGGGCGATGCCTAGTTGCTGGCAGTGGAGACGGATTTCGCCTGCGGCGAGGAGGTTCAAAACGGACTCGGGTGGGGTGCCGTAGCGGTCTTGCAGTTCGGCGCGGACGTCGGCAAGGGCTGTGTAGTCTTCGGCTCCGGCGATGCGTTTGTACATGCGGAGGCGCTGGTTCTCTTCGGGGATGTAGTCGGAGTCGATGCGGACGGAGATGCCGAGGTTGATGACGGTGGAGGCGTGAGCGGGTTTGTCTTCTTCGCCCTTGATCTTGCGGACGGCCTCTTCGAGCATGGAGGTGTACATCTCGAAGCCGATAGCTTCGATGTGGCCGGATTGCTCGCCGCCTAGCATGTTGCCTGCGCCGCGGAGCTCGAGGTCGAGTGCAGCGATTTTGAAGCCTGCGCCTAGGTCGGAGAATTCCTTCAGGGCGGCGAGGCGGCGACGGGAGATTTCGGTGAGCTCTTTTTCGGGTGGGATGAGGAGGTAGCTGTAGGCGCGGCGATTGCTTCGGCCTACTCGGCCTCTTAGTTGATAAAGCTCGCTAAGGCCGTGGCGGTCGGCTCGGTTGATGATGATGGTGTTGGCGAGAGGGATGTCCAGGCCGTTCTCGATGATGGAGGTGGCGACGAGGACGTCGTACTCGTGGTTCATGAAGGCAAGCATGACGCGTTCTAGTTCGGCCTCGGGGAGTTGGCCGTGGCCGATGACGATGCGGGCTTGCGGGACTAGCTCGCGGATCTTTGCGGCGAGGTCGTAGATGGTTTCGACGCGGTTGTGGACGAAGTAGGTTTGGCCTCCGCGCTCGAGCTCCATTTCGACGGCGGTGCGAACGAGCTTTTCGTCGAACTTGGCGACGATCGTCTGGATGGCCATGCGGTCTTTGGGGGGGGTCTCGATGACGGACATGTCGCGGAGGCCGATGAGCGACATGTGGAGGGTGCGCGGGATGGGCGTGGCCGACATGGCGAGCACGTCGATGTGGGCGCGCATTTGTTTCAGGCGCTCTTTGTGGCGGACGCCGAAGCGCTGTTCTTCGTCGACGACGAGGAGGCCGAGGTCCTGGAACTTAAGGTCTTTGGAGAGGAGGCGGTGGGTGCCGATGAGGATGTCGACTTTGCCGTCGGCTACTTTTTCGAGGATCTCTTTTTGCTCTTTGGCTGTGCGGAAGCGGGAGATCATCTCGACGTTGACGGGGAAGTTGGCGAAGCGGCGCTTGAAGGACTCGTAGTGCTGGAAGGAGAGGACGGTTGTGGGTGTTAGGACGGCTACTTGCTTGGAGTCCTGCACGGCTTTGAAGGCGGCGCGCATGGCGACTTCGGTTTTGCCGTAGCCTACGTCGCCGCAGAGGAGGCGGTCCATGGGCTGGGTGGATTCCATGTCGGCCTTGATGTCGGCGATGGCGGAGAGCTGGTCGTCGGTCTCGTTGAAGTCGAAGGCGTCTTCGAACTCGCGCTGCATGTTGGTGTCGGGCGAGAAGGGTGTGCCTTGCGTGGCTTCGCGCTGAGCGTAGAGCTTAAGTAGCTCGGCGGCCATGTCGGCCATGGCTTTCTTGACGCGGGTCTTGGTTTTTTGCCAGGACTGGGTGCCTAGCTTGTTGAGCTGGGGCGCGGGGCCGGTGTCGGTGGAGCGGTACTTCTGGATGAGGTCGAGACGGGTGAGCGGGACGTAGAGCTTGGCTTCATCGGCGAACTCGAGGATCATGAGCTCGAGTGGAGGGGCGTCGTTTTCTTCGATGACGCGGAGGCCGCAGTAGCGGGAGATGCCGTGCTCGACGTGGACTACGTAGTCTCCTACGGCGAGGTCGCGGAAGTCGGAGATGAAGGCGGCGGTTTTGGATTTGCTGCGGCGGATGGGACGTGCGGTGACGTCGGCTTCGTCGGAGAGATCCTGTGCGCCGAAGATGATGATCTGGCGGGCGGTGGATTTGTCGAGGTCGAGGACTTGCACGCCGGCGGCGATGGTGGTCTTGACGATGACGGGAGTGCGGAGGTCTCCGGCTAGGTAGCTGGACTCGGAGTAGACGTTGGAGGAGCCGTGCTGGTCGGTGCGGGAGCCGAGGCGGTAAGGGACTTGATACTCCTGCAGGAGACCGGCTAGGCGCTCGACTTCGCCCTGGTTGGGGGCGGTGAGGAGGATGCGGGCGTCTTGCTTCATGAGTGCGTAGATTGCGTCAATCAACGCTGGTATAGACCCGTGGAAGCGTTGGGTGGGCCTTGTGGCGAAGTCTACTTCGGAGAGCTCGCTGCGGTCGGCGTCGAGGACATCTACTGCGCCTAACTGGTCGAGGTCGCAGCCGGTGAAGCGGCGCAGGCGGTCTTCGAGATCCCAGGGGGAGAGGTAGATGTCTTCGGGGCGGATGAGGTTGCCGATGCCGGAGCGGTCGTGGCGCTGCTCGATCTTGTTCCACCAGCGCTCCCCTTGATTTTTGATCATGGCGGGCTCTTCGAGGAAGACGCGGGTGGTGGGGCCGAGGAGGTCGAGGAGGGTTTGCGTGGCTCCGGCTACGGGAGCGAAGAACTCCCAGCCGGGGAAGACGGTGGCTTCGCCGGTGCGGGTGGCTACGTGAGTTTGGAGCTCTACTGGCTCTTCGCCGCCTTCAAGCGCTGCTCCTGCGGAGCCTGCTCTCGTGAGGCGGGCGTTGATGGCGGTGAGGAGTTTTTCGGTGACGGGTGTTTCGGTGAGGGGAAGGAGAAGGGCGCTGTCGAGTTGGGAGCTGGAGCGCTGGGTTTCGGGATCGAACTTGCGGATGGATTCGATCTCGTCGCCGAAGAAGTCGATGCGGACGGGGCGGTCCTGCTCGGGGCTATAGACGTCGATGATGCCGCCGCGGATGGTGACCTGGCCGGGCATCTCGACGACGTCGACGCGGGTGTAACCGACGGAGAGGAGATGCTCGATGAGCATGTCGGGGATGTGCTCTTCGCCGACGTGGAGATGGAGGGCGAGGCCGCGGTAGAAGTCGCGGGGGAAGAGCTTCATGCAGGCGGATTCGACGGGAGCGATGACGAGGCGCGGGCCGGTGTGATGCGCGGCGTGCTGACAGATTTTCCAGAGGGTGGCGGCGCGGGTCTCCTGGATTTCGGAGTGGGGAGAGAGATTTTCGAATGGGAGGACGTCGTGGGAGGGGAGACGGAGGACGGATTCGGCGGGAAGTGCTCCGGTGAGCTCGCAGGCGGAGAGGACGGCGGCGTGGAGGGACTCGGCGGCCTTGTTGTCGGGGACGATGATGACGGAGGGCGCGGCGGCGGCGCGGACGAAGTAGGGAAGGTAGAGGGCGCGGGCGGTGGCGGTGAGTCCAGAGACACGACGGCGGCCCGTGCCACCGCTCAGGTGGCGGCGTACACGCTCGAAGGCTTCAGAGTGCTCGAGGTCAGCGAGGAGCTCGCGGACGAAGGGTAGAACCATGCTGAGATTAAGTTTACAGCGAGGAAGGCGAAGGTCATGGCTGGGCATGTTTTGGGGAATTGAAGGATGGCGAGCGAACGATTGTGGTCAAAAAAACTTTCATCGCGTCACCAAAGCGCTGGGATGCGCACGCCAATGTTTTGTGATTTGGAGTAGTATTTCGTTTCTCGCGGGGATAATCCGCGAGGCTGCCCGATTTGTTGGGGCTCCGGATGACTCGGACAGCAAATGTCTCATTGGAGGTTTGCGATGAGCGTGTGGATGAGGGGAATCCTGATTGTTCTGATAGGTACGCTTCCACTTCTGGAAGGCTGCACGCGGCATAGCAAGAGCGAACACTACTACCTGATTGCAACGAACATCGACGTGGCGTACTGGAAGACGGCTGCGGAGGGATTTCAGAAGGCGGCGGCGGAGTTTGGGGTGACAGCCGAGACGCGGGGTCCTGCGAAATTCGATCCGCAGGCCGAGGTTCAGGAGTTTCGCACGGTGGTGGCGAGGAAGCCAGCGGGGATTCTGGTGTCTGTGGCGAACTCGCAGTTGATGGCTCCGGAGATTGATGCGGCGGTGGCTGCGGGGATTCCGGTGATCACGATCGATTCGGATTCACCGGAGAGCAAGCGTTTGTATTTTATTGGGACGAACAATCTGGAGGCCGGAAGGCTGGGCGGGCATCGCGTGGCGGCGGTGTTGAATGGCAAGGGGAATGTGGTGTTTTTCACCAATCCGGGACAGCCGAATCTGGATGAACGTTTGAAGGGATACAAGGATGTGTTTTCGGCATTCCCGGGAATCAAAGTGGCGGACGTGTTCGATATGAAGGGGGATTCGGGCACGGCGATGGACAAGGCCGAGGAGTATCTGCTGAAAAAAGGCGCGGACAGGGTGGATGCTTTTATATGTCTGGAGGCGGCTGCTGGCAGAGACGTGGGCGAAGCATTGAGACGTGCCAAGATAAATGGAGATTACGGCAGGCTGCTGGTAGCGATGGATACCGATCAGGCTACGCTGCAGCTTGTGAAGGATGGGATCATCGATTCGACGATCTCGCAGAAGCCTTACACCATGGCACGGCTGGGCCTGAAGGGACTGGATGATCTTTATCACTATCCGGTGAAGCCGCTGGTAGCGGACTTTGCGCTGGATCCATTTTCTCCGTTTCCGGCGTTTATCGATACGGGCGTTGCGCTGGTGGACAAGAGCAACGTGGAAGCGATTTTGACCAGGAAGGTGGCTGGCGAGTCGAAGTAAAGCAATAGGTGGACGGGGAGTCCGCCTGTTGCTTTACGCGATTTAGACGGTGACGACGATTTTGCCGATCTGCTGGTTGGACTCCATGTAGCGATAGGCTTCGACGATCTGGGGTAGAGAGAACACTTTGTCGATGCGGGGCTTGAAGTGACCGATGGCGAGGTGGTCGAAGACGTACTTTCTGGCCCTCGCCAGGGTGTTGGGGTTGTGGGTGATCTCGAAGAGGGTGTAGCCACGGATGGTGAGAGCCTTGGCGAGCGCGGAGAAGAGGGGGAAGGGTGTGGGTTCCGCGGCCAGCGCACCGTACTCGATGATGTGTGCACCGATGGCGGCGGCGGCGGCCAGGGTTTCGAGGCCTTTGCCGGCTACCGGATCGAAGATGATACGGGCTCCTTTGCCGCCGGTGATCTCTTTGACGCGGACGACGAGGTCTTCGTCGTCGGTGATGATGACGTGGTTGGCACCGATGGTGAGGAGGTCGGCTTTTTTGGCGAAGGTGCGCGTGGTGGCGATGCTGATGGCTCCTTCGGCTTTGATGAGCTGGATGGCGGCGAGGCCTACGCTGCTGCTGGCGGCGGTGAGGAGGACGAAGTCGCCTTTGCGAAGATGACCGTGGTGGATGAGGGCTCCGTAGGCGGTGAGGTACTGCATCCAGATGGAGGTTCCTTCTTCAGGCGAGAGGTTCGGTGGATACTCGGCGAGGGCGTTAACGGGGACGATGGCGACCTCGCCGCAGACGCCGTATTTGTTGAGAGGGAAGGCGGGAATGGTGCTGGCGGTTTTGCCGAGCCAAGAGGAGTGGACGTTGGGGCCTATGGCTTCTACGGTGCCGGACGCTTCGTAGCCCAATTTGGAGGGAAGCTCAGGTGTGACGAGGTATTGGTTGTGGCGAAACATGACCTCGGCGCGGTTGAGGCCGATGGCTTTGACACGGAGGCGAACCTCGTTTGCGGCGGGCTCGGGGAGGGGAAGCTCGTCGAGCTGGAGGACTTCGGCACCGCCGGTTTTGTGGAAGCGTACGATCTTTACGGTCTCTGATGACATGGCTTCCTACCTCTGTTGATAGGATGACGCCAGGCTTCGGTTCGAGTCGAGCAATTCTGGGCCATCTATACGGTAGGTCATCGGACTTGGGCAATACAGGAAGAGCTACGGCTTCGGCGCTATAGATAAGTAGCTGAAGTGGAACGTGTCCAGACTGGCGTGCGCATGGACTAGCCTGCTCAACGTATTAAGCGTTCGCAGAGCTTTAGGTTGCTGATTGAATCTTTCCGGTAAGGGCAGGAGTGCGGCGGCGTTGGGGCGCCGCACGTATTGGGATCAAAACCCATGGTTCCTGTCGTCAGAGGTACTATGCGTTGGTCGTGACGAAGACACCGCTTCCCTGACCGGCAGATTGAAAGGCCTGTAGGCTCTGTTGTGCTGCAATGATATTGCCGGAGGAAAGCGCGTCGCCAAGGTCGTTGATGAGCTTCTGGAGCGGGTCGGTCTGGGTGGATGAAGTAGAGATGCTGGTCGTCGCGGTGGTGGTGGTGCTGCTGCTGCTGCTTGATGCTGAGCTGGACGACAGCGCGCTGGTGAGGCTTGTATAGGCGCTCCGGGCTTCTGACAGGTCCCCGGACTGAACACTCTCAAGCAACTTGAGGAGATCTTTTTGGGCGGTGGCGTCGATGGTGCTGGTGGTTGTGGAACTGCTTGAGCTTGTGGCCGAGGTGCTGGCGCTCTGATCTGAGGTGCTGGAAGTGGAGCTTGACGAACCGCTGCCGGTTATAGAGGTGAGGAAGTTTTGCACGTCCGTCTGCGCTGCAGTGATGTCTCCTGAACTCAGGTCTTTCCCCAACGCGGTCACAAGCGTGTCGAGCGGGTCGCTCTGATCGCTGGTCTGGCTGGTTCCTAGCTGCTTCTTGAGAGTGGCGAGATCTTTCTGTGCATTGGCAGTATTTCCGGACTCGATGTCCTTGAGCAACTGGGTTAAGGTCTTGAGGGTAGCCTGGGCGGAAGATTGCGTGTCGCTGGTTGAGACTTGTGAGAGTGCTGTTAGGGAACTGAGGGCCGAGATACTCATTGCGATTTCTCCTTGTGAGGCGCGAATTTGCACAGTCCCGCAGAGAATGTGGAATCCGAGGGCAGGGCGACGATGATTTGTGCAAATAACGCGCCAAAGTGCCGCGGGGTTTCTAAGGCCGGTCTTAGAATGTTCCGGGGACAGGGATAGATTCCCACTTTGGGCGCGATACGGACGAGCCTATGATGGGCCACCCGAGCGATCAGGGCCAGGTGAGGAAACAAGCAACAACAACGGCAACGACAGAAGCAGATCCCTACGGGATTACAAACAAGAAGAAGAACAACAACAACGGCAACAGCGACAGCAAAGGCAGCGACGGAGGGGAAGGCGTGGGGCTTGGTAGAATCTAGGTGATTATGTCTACCGCTACTGCGCTTTCGCCTGAGATTCTTGCCAAGTACCAGCCTGTGATTGGGCTGGAGGTTCATGTTCAGCTTCTAACCGCTTCGAAGGCCTTTTGCGGGTGCGTGAATCAGTATGGCGGTGAGCCGAATACGCATACGTGTCCTACGTGCCTGGGTTTGCCGGGTGCGCTGCCGGTGCTGAATCGCAAGGCGGTGGAGTTTGCAGTGCTGGCGGCGAAGGCGATTAATTGTGAGATTCGCGAGACGAGCATCTTTGCGCGAAAGAACTATTTTTATCCTGACTCGCCGAAGGGATATCAGATATCGCAGTTCGATAAGCCGATTGCGGAGCATGGATGGATTGAGGTTCCCGCGTTTGATGCGGCGGGTGTGGCGATTACGAAGCGGATTGGTGTGACTCGGCTGCACATGGAAGAAGATGCGGGCAAGAGTGTGCATGATGGGTTTGCGGACTCGGTGAACCGGACTTATATCGATCTGAATCGCTGTGGGACGCCGCTGGTGGAGATTGTGAGTGAGCCTGATCTGCGGACGGCGGATGAGGTGTTCGAGTACCTGACGAAGCTGAAGGAGATTCTGCTGTACACGGGCGTGAGCGACTGCAATATGGAAGAAGGGTCGCTGCGATGTGACGCGAATGTGAGCGTGATGTTGAAAGGCGCGAAGGAGTTTGGGACGAAGGCTGAAGTGAAGAATGTTAATAGCTTTCGATACATTCGGTCGGCTGTGGAGTATGAGATTGAGCGGCAGATTGGCGTGCTAGAGGATGGCGGGCGCGTGGTGCAGGAGTCGCGGCTGTGGAATAGCGCGGAGGGGCGGACGTACTCGATGCGCTCGAAGGAGCAGGCGCATGACTACAGGTATTTCCCGGAGCCGGATCTTCCGCCGCTGGTCGTGGGTGCGGAGTGGCAGGCGGAGATTTTGAAGCAGATGCCGGAACTTCCGGAGACTCGGCGGGCGCGGATGATTGCGGAGTATGAGATTTCGGCGCAGGATGCGGCTACGCTGACGGCTACGCGAGCGTTTGCGGATAGCTTTGAGGAGGCGGCGAAGAAGGCGAAGAGTCCGAAGCGCGTGGCGTCGTTGCTGACGAGCGAGTTGACGATGCGGCTGCGGTTGGCTGGGTTGGAACTGGAGCAGTCTCCGGTGAGCATGGCTGGGATTGTGATGGCGGCGGACCTGGCAGAGTCGGGTGAGCTTTCGAGCAAGATGCTGAAGCAACTGCTGGATAGTGCGTTCGAAAAGAGCGAGGATTTTCCTGTGGTGTATGAGCGGGAGAAGCCGCAGCAGATCTCGGATGCGGGCGCGATTGAGAAGATGATCGATGAGGTGATCGCGGCGAATCCGAAGCAGGTGGAGCAGTATCGCGGCGGGAAGAAGACGGTATCGGCGTTCTTTGTGGGGCAGGTGATGAAGCTGTCGAAGGGACAGGCGAATCCTGCGCTGTTGAATGAACTGGTGGTGAAGAAGCTGGATAGCTAGAGCGCAATCATGGAAGGTATACGCGGAAAGGCGTAACGGTGATCAAAAGGATAAAGACTGATAAGAGCATGTAGAGCAGCTAGTCCTGTTCTCCGCTCTGTTCTTTTTATTCGCCCTTTTCACTTTGATCACCGTTACGCCTTTGTTGGGCCTGTCATCAAACGATGTGGTTACTACGGCCCCGCGAAGGGCTGTCCCTCGCCGTCGTCCGGGCGAAATGTCGACAGGATGGCTTCGAGGCGCACGGGTAAGCCCGCAGATCCGGGTGTAGGGATGTGGTGCCCCGACGGAGTTGAAGGATGGTTGATTCCATCATCGACTCGGTCGAGGAGGTAGGGAAAGAACGGATTGGATGACAGCCGTGTCAGGAAATCCTGATCGACTATCAGTGCACCTCGCTCACCGCGGGCATCCATCGCGCCGAGGTTGTAGCCGTAGTTGTCTGCGGTTTTCGGGTCGGGCTGCATTCCGTACAGTGGATCGTCCATTGGGATGGGTATCGCCAGATGCGAAAGCGAAAAAATTCCACGCGGGTAAGGAAGATTCAGCGGACGAACTTCTGCTTTCAATTCGCCCGGCGCGATGCTGCGCTCGACTGTTGCATCGGTGCCGTCGTCTGCATTTGTAATAACAGTAAAACGGAAGGTCTGGGGTGTGGTGGGCGTGAGTTGATCGACTGCGACGTAGGACGACTGGCGCAGCAGCGGGGCGAACTTGAGCGTGCGGTTTACATCAAACAGTACGATCTCGCTCCCATTGTCGGGTAGATACGCGTAGAGTCCCGTGAGGATCGCTGGTGTGCTGACAGTGAAATCGATGACCGACTGAAAGGTAATGACCGGCGGCAAGCCTCCGAGTTGTGACGTGCGTGCGAGGCGCTGAATCTCCGCCTGCAGCGCGTCGGTCAGCCTGAAGGACTGACGCGCGCCGTTTACCGGGAAGGAGTTGTACTTGAACGGATTGAATTCCGGTACGACGCTGAGCCAAGCCGCCTTTGCAAATGGTGGGAGTATGGCCGGCAGGGCGGCCAGTCCGGCAAAGCGCGCAAAGCGGGTGATACCGATCATTGGTGTGAACAGCAGGATCCGGTCGGCGCGCGCGAGCTTCGGGTCTTCCAGCGCATCCAGCGAATACTTCATCGCCAGTGCGCCGCCGTTCGAGAATCCAACCAGATGGAGGGGTGCGGGAGCAGGGACTCGCCGACGCGCCTCACGCACGGCCAGACGTGTTGCCGCCATCCAGTCTTCCCATCGAATATTGGTCAAGCCGGCTGGCACCGTTCCATGACCAGGCAAACGGAGACCGATGGCGACGAAGCCGCGATCACGATAACGTTGCGCGACGTGCCGGAGGCTGTAAGGCGAATCGGTGAGTCCGTGGAGCAGAACCACAACACCGATCGGTTTGCCGTCAGGCTCCATGACGTAGGAGCGATTCCAATCGTGCGCGAAATGCGCCGGATAAACCGGACTCGCCTCGAAGTAGCGATTGATCGGAAGGCGCTCGCCGGGCGCGAGTTTCTGGCTGACCTCGGCACGAACGCTCGCCATAATCTCGTCCTCTTGCGCGAGGTAACGAGTCCAGTCCGCGATGTCGATCTGATCTGCGGTCAATTCATGGGGAACGAAGGTGTGCCACGGCTGTAATGCAGGTCCGTTGAGTACCCTGAACGAACGCACTCCCAGCATCGTAACGCCAACCACGACGATCAGTAGTAACACCCACTTGATAATTCGTCCTATGGCTCGGGGCATAGTCTTATGGGCTCCCAGATCAGTGTCTGATGGGGCTTCTGCCAGATCAGTCTACGCTGACCTAAGCCGGTTGCGTCTTCTCGAACGCTTTTGTTGTGGGAGCCGATGGTGATGCAACTCGCGGTATTCTCGCTGCCTCTTAGACGAGAGGGAGAATAGTTATGGCAACGAAGAAGGCAGCGAAGAAGTCCGCCAAGAAGGCAGCTAAGAAATCGACAGCGAAGAAAGCAACGAAGAAGGCAGCGAAGAAGGCAGCGAAGAAAGTTGCGTTGAAGAAGGCTCCTGCGAAGAAGTCGAGCTCAACGCGCAAATATAGTCCGTCGGTAGGCAAGGACGTTGAGCGCGAGATGCGCGAGATGAAGCGCGGGAAGCTGAAGAGTGGACGGAGTGGAAAGAAGGTCACCAGCCGCAAGCAGGCGATTGCGATTGGATTGTCAGAGGCTCGGAAGGAAGGCAAGAAGGTTCCACCGTCGCCGAAGAAGTAATCGGCGACGGATACGCTCTGCTACTTTTTGTCGGAACTGGATGCTGTGGCGGCGGGAGTTGAGGGTGTTGCCGGAGTTGTGGCTGCGGGAGTGGAGGAGGTCTCGGAGCTGCTTGCGCTGGATGCTGCGCTCTTGCTGTCGCCAGAAGACTTTGGTTTGGCGTTGCCGTAGCCGTCGGCGAACCAGCCTCCGCCCTTGAAGGCGATGGCGGGGGCGGAGAGGACGCGCTCGAGGTGTCCGCTGCAGTGCGGGCAAGTAGTGATCTCGGGGTCAGAGAACTTTTGGATCTTTTCTGTGCGCTCATGGCACTGGATGCATTCGTATTCGTAAAGTGGCATAGGGTGCAATTCTTTCCTTGTTGATAGCTTATCGTTTTTTCGGCGATGTCCCTGTTGCTTGAATAAACAGTTATTGCGAGGTTCTTCGCAATTTGAAAAGCCCTGCTCTCGTTGAAGAACAGGGCCTTTTGGTTTTCAAGCCGAATTATTTTTGAGGGGTTGCGGGATGGCGAAGCTTGGAGTTGGCGGCGGTGCTGGAACTGGCCGTTTGCGCCAAGGCTGTGTCGACGGTCTGGAAGATCTGTGTGGGGTCGGTGACCTGAATCCAGTTCTTCGGGGTGACGACCCAGATGGTGGGGGTCTGGGTGAGGCCGATGCGCTCGCCGAGAGCGTAGTCAGCCTGAACTTCCTTGGTGAACTCTCCGGTGGGGTCCATGACGAAGGGCATCGTCAGCTTATGTGACTGGAACCAGCGCTGAGTGAAGTTGCGAAGATCTTCCTTAGAGGCGATGGCGGTCTGCGAGGCGAAGACGGCTCCGCGATACTCCTCGGCGGTTTTGGGGGAGACTTTGTCCTGAAGATAGCGGGCGTTGACGGCAGCGTCGAAGCTCCAGAGATGCATCTTGAGCGGGAAGTCGTGGCGGACGAGAGGGATTTTGTAGTGATCGATGGCGGACTGAACCATGGGGAAGGCGCGGGCGCAGGCGGGGCACTCGAGGTCTTCAAAGGTGAAGAGGGCGACTTTGGCTCCAGCGGGGGGCTTGAGCATGGAGGTGTCTTTGAAGGTGCTGCCGGTGTTAGGGGGCGCGGAGTACTGCGCGTTGGCAGGGACCAGGAGGGCAAAGAACAGGGCGGGCGCGACGGCCAGGGCTAGACGGTTCATTAGGTTAAGACGCATAGGTTTATGTTTTGTATTTTAGCCGCAGGGGCTCAGATGTCGAATTCCTGTCGGTAGCTCATTTAGAATCCGGATGGGGCCGGATTTCTATAACTTCCTGCAGACAATGGCTTTTTGATTTTTTTTAGGGTTGACGGGAAGGCCTTTTCAAGATTTCGCAACCGCTCCGGGGTCATAGGACTCTAATCGATTGAGAGGTTTACAGGTTCCTTGCATATTGCTTCGGTACGAATGAAGGTTTGGGCGGCGTTTGTCTGCCTTGGTGTCTCTGGTGGGTCTGCGTGGGCGCAGGATGCGAACAGTTTGCCTTCTGCTCCCATGCCCAATGTTGGGACGATAAAGCTGCCGGGTGGGGTTGTGGTGGAGCAGGCTACGCCGGGTGCGCTACCGCTGAGCATAGATGATGCGATTGAGCGTGGGTTGAAGCGGAATCTGCAGATTGAGCTGAACCAGCAGAACGAGCGGTACGTGCATGGACAACTGCTGACGGTGAAAAACGAGCTGCTTCCTAGCATGACTGCGAAGGCGCAGACCGGCACTCAGGAGATCAACCTGGCGGCGTTGGGATTCAAGGCGGGATCACTGGAGTCGTTTGGAATTCCTGCGGGGACCATCAGCGAGATCGTTAAGGTGAGTACGACTTCGGCGCAGTTAAATCTGAACCAGCAACTGTTTAATGTGCCGGCTTATTATCTGTATCGCGCGGCGCAGAAGGCGGATACGGCGGCTTCATTAACGACTTTAAATGCACGTGGGACCGTGGCTTTACAAGTAGGGACACAATATCTGCTTGCGCTGGCCGATGCGGCGCAGATTGAGAACGCGCAGGCTCTGGTGAAGTCGAATGAAGTGTCGCTGCAACAAGCTGTGGCTTCGCATGACGCAGGAGTGGGAACGAATCTGGATATGCTGCGGGCGCGGGTGCAGTTGCAGACGCAGCAGCAAGTGCTGATCAACGCGGAGAACACGTTTGCAAAAGACAAGATTCAACTGAACCGATTGATTGGATTGCCCGCAGATCAGGAGTTGAAGCTGACCGATACAGCCCCGTTTGCGGAGTTTGCGGAGATGCCGCTGGAGCAGGCGAAGGCGGTGGCGTTCGAGCGACGGAAGGATCTGCTGAGTTTGCAGGCGCAGCTTGAGGTCGCAGACCGGACGAGGAAGGCAGTGAAGTTCGAGCGGCTGCCCGCGTTATCTTTCGATGGATACTACGGTGTGCTGGGTGAGACGCAAGGGCTCTATCACGGTGTGTTTTCGGCTGCGGGCAAGCTGAAGTTTCCGATCTTCCAGGAGGGGCAGCTGAGGGGCGAGCTTGAGGTCGCCGAGGCGCAGAAACATGCGCTGCAGCAGCAGATTGATTCGTTGAAGGTGACGATTGAGCAGCAGATTCGGGCTTCGATGCTGGATGTGCAGTCGTCTGCGGATTTGGTGAAGGTGGCGCAGAGCAATGTGGGTCTGGCGACCGAGCAGTTGCAGCAGGCTTCGGACCGGTTTGCGGCTGGCGTGGATGACAATCTTGCGGTAGTGCAGGCCGCGGCTACGCTGGCGGATGCGCAGTCGCGGCTGGTGAATACGCTGTATCAGTACAACCAGTCGAAGTTGCAGTTGGCGCGGAATACTGGTGTGGTGGAGACGCAGTACAAGGTTTATCTGGGGCGGTAGGTGTAGTGCAGTGCTATGATTTTCGACATGAGAGCGCCGGGGTCATCATCACCGATGCGATTGGCTTGCCGAGCTGTGATCGGCAGTTTTGTGATGATCGGATCGATTCTGATGGTGCTCCTGCCTATACCACAGTTACTTGACCACAGCGTGTGGAAGAACCTCCTTCGTTTTATTGTGTCTCTCGTCCCGTTTGGCTTTGGACTGGCGATCTCATTACTGGCCGAGAAGCAGTTGCGTCAGGGTATCGAGAACGACTTATGGCGGGAAGAGGAGTTTGCGCCGCTTCGCAGGTGGTTGGGGCATCCAGCGTTAATGGCCGCGCTTTTTGTACCTCCGGTGGTCTGGTTAGGCTATGTCATTTCGGCGGATAGTTTTCGCGGAAGCAGTTTGCTTTGGGGCCTAATATTTCCGATGCAATTGGTCTCGCGACTGAAGACTATTGTCATGCCACCGCGAGTTGAAGGCCTGATGTTTCAGGACGGGGGCGACTTCAAGGCGATTCGGTCGGAGCATTGGGGAGAGTCCAGGCAGGATTCGATCTCTTCGTAGGATGTGGAACTCCGAGACGAATTGGCTGTGGTGTCATTCGCGCGGCGCCGTAAATGTGAAAACATAAGGTATGGCTGAGGGTGGTAGTAGTGCGTTAGCTGCGGGAGTGCCTGCGGGAGTTGCATTTCGGTCGCGGGACTTCCGGTTATATCAATCGGCTCGGCTGATGGTGATTGTGGGCGCGGAGGCGCAGTCGGTGGCGGTGGCGTGGCAGGTGTATGCCATTACGCACTCGGCGCTGGATTTGGGATTTACCGGGTTGGCGCTATTTCTGCCGGGGCTGTTCTTTATGCTGGCGGCGGGGCATGTGGCGGATCGCTATGACCGGCGGAAGATTATTCTGACTTGTTATGGGTTGCAGGCGGTTTGTACGGCTGTGCTGTTGTGGCTGTCGCTGAGTCGGTGGGCACTTGAGGGTGGGAGAATATGGCCGATCTATGCGGTGCTGGTGGGGATCGGTTTGGGCAGGGCTTTTAGTGGTCCAGCGGCAAGTGCGATGCTGCCGAGCCTGGTGCCGAAGGATCACTTTGTGAATGCGGTGACGTGGGGCGCCACCATCTATCAGATTGCGAATATGTCAGGGCCCGCGGTTGGGGGGATTTTGTTTACGCTGCCGTTGGCGGGTGTGCTGTTGAAGTGGCGGGGTGCGGGCGTCGTCTATGCGTTTACGCTGGCGATGCTGACGGGATTTCTGGTGCTGGTGGGGATGATCAGGACGTCGATGGCGCCGGTGGTGAAGAAGGCGTTCAGCATGAAGACAGTGCTGGCGGGGCTTGAGTATGTGTGGAGGACGAAGCTGCTGCTGGGGTCGATTTCGCTGGATCTGTTTGCGGTGATGTTGGGTGGGGCGACGGCGCTGCTGCCGATCTTTGCAACGGATATTTTGCATGCGGGGCCGCGAGGGCTGGGGTTGTTGCGCGCTATGCCGAGTGTGGGGGCGCTCGCGGTTTCGCTGACGATGCTGGTAAAGCCGATTAAGCAGCGGGCCGGTGTGGTGATGCTGACGTGTGTGGGGATCTTTGGGGCGGCTACGGTGGTGTTTGGGCTCTCGAAGAGTATGTGGGTGAGCTTGGTGGCGCTGGTGGTGGTGGGTGGAAGCGACATGGTGAGCGTCGTGGTGCGGTCGAGCATTCTGCAGCTGGCTACGCCGCAGGAGATGCGCGGACGAGTGAGTGCGGTGAACTGGCTGTTTATTGGGGCTTCGAATGAGTTTGGTGAGTTTGAGAGTGGATTGACAGCGCAGTGGTGGGGTGCGGTGCGGGCGGTGGTGATTGGCGGGTTGGCTTCGATGGTGGTGACGGCTGCGGCTGCGGGTCTGTTTCCGCAGTTGCGGAGGGCCGATGCTCTGACGACTGAGTCGCTGAGGGGCGCGGAGCAGGAGTTGAGTGTGGCGGAGCCTGCGGATTAGTTGAACCCGGATGTTATGGTGGGATGAGATTTTTTCGGGAGGATGTACTGGGATGAAGACTGGAGTAAAGGCAGCGATTGGGGCCACGTTGGTGCTCATATTGGCAGTGGGGGGCGAGCTGATCTATCTGCACCACGAGAGGAACAAGCCGATGGCGGTGGTGAATGCTCCGGTGAGGGAGCGGATCGCGGATGATGATTTGGTCTTTCTGAAGCATAAGCGGCAGTCTTCGATGGCGGATGCGAAGGAACTGGTGGGGACGACGGTTTGGGTTTCGGCGGGTGGGCAGCTGGATTGTTACCCGTATGCCGGACACGCGGCGAACTATGGAAAGGCGGCGGGGACGCTGCTGGGCGCGGAACCTTTGGTGGTGAAGGATTTCGTGGAGCAGGTGGCTCCGAAGTCGGCTACGTTTCGGATTCCGGGTGGGGATAAACAGGTGCTGATGGTGTTTACGAAGCCGAATGAGACAAAGTTGTACGCTGTGCCGATGGGGTATCGGCAGGCGGGGGAGTACACCTTTTATGCGGATGAGATTTTGTTCTATGACGATCCGCATGTGCTTTATAAGCACTGGGGGCCGGAGATCTGGAAGGCTGTGGATTCGCATACCGTCATTTTGGGGATGAATGAGCGGCAGGTGGAGCTTGCGCTGGGGCAGGTATCGAAGAGCACGAGCCAGGACTATGGGAATCGGATGGTGGTGTTTGCGAATCTTGGGAAGCCGATGGCTGTGACGTTTGAGAAGAATAAGGTTACGGCGTTCCGGGAGGATCAGGGGTATTGAGGGTAGTACCCCGTCCCCCTATCTTAAAGTGTCAAAGTATTCATAATAGATAATTTAGGTTCGTACTTCGGTTGAACCAAGAGCCTGGTTTGCGCCGGGCTCTTGGTTTTTAGCCCCCTTTTGAGGGGGCAATGTGTCAAGTATCTCGATCTTTTAAGGCAGGCTGAGCCACTAATAAATCTGAAAATTGACTTCGACATTGAGCTCAACCAGGACTGGCTTGCCGTTCTCGGTGGCGGGCGCGAATTTATATTGCTGAGCGGCGGCTAAAGCAGATTCATCGAGCCCCATCCCGACAGCGCGAACTACGGACAGGTTAGTGACAGTGCCGTCGGGTTGCACCCAGAGATTAAGGAGAGTGGTTCCTCCATGTTTGAGACTGCGTGCAGTTTCGCTGAAACCCGGGTCAGCGGCGTATAAGAGCTTCGGTGGTTTGATTCCACCTCCGATGGAGCGGGGTTTAGCGAGAGGAAGAGGTTGCTGGCTTTGAGCAGAAGCATCGGTGGCCCCTGACGTTGTCGGCAGAGCACTTGCTTTATCAGTTGGAAGTAAGTTTTTGGAAGCGTAGGTCTTCCAATAAAAGGGCAACGCTGGAACGAGGTCGGCTAGGCTGTTGACGAATATGGCGTCGAGAGCGGGTCCGTAGTCACCCGTCGGATTTGCCGCGATATCGATATGAATTGTCTGATTGAGCGGAATGCGCAACTGCTTGTTGTTGGTCAGTTCAAGACCTACACGGCGGCCTTCGAGGATAAGCTTGTCCTGTTTGAGGTGAACCTTCTTAAGCTCGAAGCCGCTCAAGGTAAAGGTTATCGGTCCCGAATCGCCTTTGAGGTGCCCGGCGGGATCGAAGTGCAGAGTATTGTCGCGCCAGCGGCCGCGCAGGTAGAGCGGCTTGTCCTTCAGCCGGGATTCCAGATCAGCCTCGGTAGTTTGGGCGCGGATGAATGGGGCAAAGCTGCATACGCAGAGCAAGGCAAAGATGTAGCGGATTCGTGCAGGGGATGAAACTGTCAACATGTATTTTTAAAGTTAAACGAAAAATTCGCTAAGGGAAACCGGTTCGCGCTTTCTGTGAACGGACGTTCTCCGCGCTAAGCCGCTTTCCCTAAGCTAAGCAAGGCACCTCGAACTTCGCACGAACGATCAACCAGTGTTGCGTAGGCCGGCGCTGATGCCGTTGATGGTGGCGGAGATGGCGCGGTTTAGTTCGGGGGAGTCGGGTTCGCCGTTTTTGAGGGCTGTGCGCTTGCGGCGGATTAGTTCGACTTGCAGGAGGCTCATGGGGTCGACGTAGGGGTTGCGCAGGCGGATGGAGCGCTCGAGGACTGGGTTGGTTTGGAGGAGGGTTTTTTGTTGCGTGATCTCGAGGATCATGCGGTGGGTGAGGTTGAATTCGGCTTCGAGGGTGGTGAAGACCCGGTCGCGAAGGGCTTCGTCTTCGACGAGTGAGGCGTAGAGGCGGGCTATGCCGAAGTCGGATTTGGCCAGGGCCATTTCTACGTTGCGGATGATGTCGACGAAGAGGGGGAAGTCGCACATCATGGTCTGGAGGAGGGTGAGGTTGGCGGCTTGGGGGGCGGTGGCTACGGATACATCCTGCGAATCCACCTTAGCGCCCAAATGCGGGCGCGAAGATGGGGCACCCGGTTCTGTGGCGCTTCCGGCACCCGGATTTGTGGCTGGGCCGTAGGCGAAGTGATGGAGGGCGTGGCCTACGCCGAACCATGCGGGGACGAGTTGGCGGGACTGCATCCAGCCGAAGACCCAGGGGATGGCGCGGAGGTCGGCCATGGATTTTTTGCCGCTGCGTTTGGCGGGGCGGGAGCCGAGGCGTGCGTGTTCTAGCTCGGCTACGGGGGTGGCTTGTTCGAAGTAGGTGAAGGTGTCGGGGTTGTCGACGATGTGTTTTTTGTAGAAGGCGAATGAGGTTTCGGAGAGTTGGTCGAGGGCGGATTCCCAGGCTGGGGTGATTTCGCCGGTGAGGTGGGGAGTGGATGCATCTTGCGAACCCACCTTAGCGGTCTTCGACCGCGAAGATGGGGCACCCGGCAGGTTGTCAGTTGTCAGTTGAGTGTGTTGGATTAGGGCGTCGGGGCGGGCCAGGGCGTCGAGAGATGCGGCGATCATTAGCTCGAGGTTGCGCTCGGCCAGGATGACGTCGGAGTACTTCCAGTTGAGGACTTCGCCTTGCTCGGTGATGCGGAGCTCGCCGGTGAAGCTGTCGATGGGCTGGGCGAAGATCGCTCGGTGAGTGGGGCCGCCGCCTCGGCCTACGGTTCCGCCTCGGCCGTGGAAGAGGCGGAGCGTGACGCCGCAGGTTCGGGCTACTTCGTGGAGGGCGCGGTGGGCTTTGTATATCTCCCATGTGCTGGTGATCATGCCGCCGTCCTTGTTGGAGTCGGAGTAGCCGAGCATGACTTCCTGCCTATAGCCCCACGATTCCAGCAACAGCTTGTAGACATCGCTGGTCCAGAGATCGCGCATGATGGCGGGGGCGTTCTGGAGGTCCTCGATCGATTCGAAGAGAGGAACGGGCTGAAGGCCTGGGTCTGAGTAATCCGTGATGACGAGTTCGGGGTATATGGCAGGACTTGCACTCGGGCCTTCGACGCGGACTCCGCCAAGACGCGCGAGGCGGAGGACGTTGAGGATGTCTTCGGTGCTGGTAGCTCCGCTGATGACGTACTGGCGGATAGCCTCGGGGTCGTAGGTCAGCTTGAGTTCGGCGATGGTACGGAAGGTCTCTACAACCTCGGCAGTTTGCGACGTGAGGGCAGGTGTTAGGGAGCCGGTCGAGGTCTGGGCCGCAGCAGAGAGCTCTGCAAGGGCGGCGGCGTGGACCTTGGCGTGCTGACGGATGTCGAGGGTCTGGAGGTGAAGACCATATGTGCGGACCTCGATGAGGAGCGGGTCGATGAGCATCTCAGCGAGGCGCTCGCCTTTGTTCTCGGTGAGCGAATCGCGGAGGATGGTGAGGTCGGCGAGGAGATCGGACGCGCGGATGTAGGGAGATAGGGCCGGATTGGGCGGAAGCGGAACGGCGCTTTGCGGAGTGGCTCCCAGGCGCATCATGATGCAGGCGATGAGCAGGCGGAGGTACTCGAAGTGGAAGCGTTCTTCGAGTGTGGTCTGGCCGGCGGTGCGGAGTTGCGTGAGGTAGCGGTCGAGGAGGGCCTGGACTTCGTCGGAGACGGGAACCTGCTGGGTTGAGCTGCCTAGCTGCTCGAAGACGTTTTGCAGGCGGCGGCGGTAGTGCGTGAGGAGCAGCGAGTGGGCCATCGCCAGGGCGTCGCGAGTGGCCTGTGGGGTGACGAAGGGGTTGCCGTCGCGGTCGCCGCCGATCCAGGAGCCGAAGGTGACGAGCCGGGGGAGTTCGGCGAGGCAGGGTGCGTTTGAATTGGATGAATCCTGCGAACCCACCTTAGCGGCCAAAGGCGGCCGCGAAGATGGGGCACCCTGTTCGGTGGTGCCACACGGATTGCTACCAGGGTATTCGGCGGCGAGGGCGGCGGCTACTTCGGAGTAGAGGACGGGGAGGGTGTCGAAGAGGCTGGACTCGTAGTAGTCGAGGGCCATGCGGATCTCGTCGCGGACGGTGGGTCGGGCGCTGCGGACGTCGTCGGTCTGCCAGAGGGCCGTGATCTCGGCGATGAGGTCGTGCTGGAGGGCTTCGAGGTGAGGCTCGGGGACGGGGATGCGGTCGAGCTGCTCGAGGATGTCGGAGATGCGCCGGCGCTTGAACATGACGGAGCGGCGGGCGACTTCGGTGGGGTGCGCGGTGAAGACGGGGGTGATGCAGATGCTGCTGAGGAACTCGTAGGCCTTGTCGCCGTCGATGCCTGCTTCGCGCATGCGGCGGAGGGTTCCGCGAAGATCGCCGCGCTGGGGTGGCGTGTTCTGGTCGAGTTGGGCGGAGAGGCGGCGGCGCTTGCGGTGGTTGGTCTCGGCGAGGTTGATGAGCTCGAAGTAGAAGCTGAAGGCTCGGGCGAGCTGGTAGGCGGTGGCGAGGTTGTCGGAGTGGGCGTGGACTCGAGAGAGCGCCTGCTGGAGATTGGAGCTGGCGGCGACGGCGTCGGCTTTGGAGTCGGCTTCGCGGCGGGCGATGGCGGTGCGGCGGAGGTCTTCGACGGCGGTATAGAGGGCGTCGCCGGATTGCTCGCGGAGGACTTCGCCGAGGAGCATGCCGAGGGAGCGGACGTCGCGGCGAAGGGGAGCTTCTTTGAGCTCGCCGGTGGGGGCCTGAAGTTCTGCGAGGCGCTGGGACCAGTTGGCGGATGACCAGAGGGACGGCATTAAATGATTATGCCTTGTGATGCGACCTACATGACGTAGGCGAGTTTTTCGAGCTCTTCTTGGATGCATTGCAGGGAGCAGCCGCGGAGCTCCAGACGCGAGGCTGCTTTGCGGGCCGCGTGATTGGAGACGCCGTAGCCGCGGCCGGAGAGAAAGCTGCTGATCAGGTCGGCGGCTTGCCAGGAGTCGAGGCCGGATTGCAGGAGATCGTCGCGCAGGCCGGAGAGATCTGCTTCGGCAAATTTTTCAATCGCAAACTTCTGTGGTTCTGTGGCCATTTGCCTCTCCCGTCCGGCATTGGATCGCCGAAGTCGCCGGGTCTATGTAGTGATTAGACGCTGCAATCCGACCTAAGTTGTGGGCCGGATTGTCGCTTTTTCGTCAAGGGCCGGTGTTGAATCGGTCTATGTGTTTCTACGCAGATAATAGGGAGGAAAGTTCCGTGCATCTAAGGAGGTGCGTGCCTCGAAGAGACAACAAAGTGCGGCTCTGCTACTGTCAAAAGAGAGCTTGATGTCTGGACAGCCACAACTTTTCCCGGATCATGAACCAGCGGTGCTGCGCGAGGCGGAGAACGACGGCGAGCGCACAAAGAGGCTTGCGCCAGTATGGCTGCAGCGGGTGTCGCTGTTTGTGCTGGTTCTGTTCTGCGTGTATCTAGGCGTGTTGGTGATGGTGCTGCCGTGGTGGACGCGGATCTGGGACCAGAACATGTTTATCCTGTCGCGGCCGTGGCTGGCAGCCATACTGCATAACGGCGCGGTACGGGGGATCGTCTCCGGGTTGGGACTGCTGGATATCTGGATTGGAGTCTCCGAAGCAGTGCATTATCGGGACTACCGCTGAGCGGACGACAGAGGAACAAGAGAGAGTATGGATCGACCGATGCCGGATGAGTTGAAGGAAGCTCCCCTTGCTTATGAGAACCCTGATTTTCTGAACTCGCCGGATGGACGGATTCTGCGCATCATGGCGGAGTATCAGGAGCCGATGATGCGGTTTCGGCGTGAGCGCGTGCAGGACACGGTGGTGTTCTTTGGGTCGGCGCGATTTCGGGCGTTGGATGTTGTGAACGCCGAGTTGGAGTTGCTGGCGAATACGGGATCGGCGGAGCCTGCTCCGGAGGACGAACAGCCGGCGAGCCAGGAAGAGATTGAGAGTGGAGGGGCCAGCGCGGAGAAGCTGCAACTGGCGAAGGCTGCGGTGGAGATGGCCGCTTACTACGAAGACGCGCGGAAGCTGGCGGGATTGCTGGCTACATGGGCGCGGTCCCTGCCGGGGCGTCGGCATCGGTTTGTTGTGACCTCGGGTGGTGGTCCGGGGATCATGGAGGCGGCTAATCGTGGTGCCTATGAGGTTGGGGCGAAGTCGGTGGGACTGAATATAAAGCTGCCGTTCGAGCAGCATCCGAACCCTTACATTACGCCGGAGCTGAACTTCGACTTCCACTACTTTTTCATGCGCAAGTACTGGTTTGCTTATCTGGCGAAGGCTCTGGTGGTGTTTCCGGGTGGGTTTGGAACACTGGACGAGATGTTCGAAGTGTTGACGCTGGCGCAGACACATAAGCTGGCTAAGAAGATCACGGTGGTGATCTATGGGTCGGAGTATTGGAAGAGCGTGATCAACATGGATGTGCTGGCGGCGAAGGGTGCGATTGCCAAGGCGGATCTTGACTTGTTTCAGTTTGCCGATACGCCGGAGGAGGCCTTCGAGATTCTGAAGCAGGGTCTGACGGAGAACCATCTGGAGAGCGAGTACGAGAAGAATCTTCGCCAGAAGTGGGAGGCCGAGGGGCCGGCTCCGAGTGCACAGGAGATTCTGGGGCCTGATATCGCGAAGACGCGATAAATCAAACTTTATCGAGCGGGCTATTCTGTTCGCAGCGCCTCCACGGGATTTACCGAGGCGGCGCGGCGAGCGGGAACGATCGAGGCCGCGAGTGCGAGCAAGAGGATGGAGCCGGTCGCGAGCACAAAGACGATCGGATCCAACGAGTCGACCTCGAAGAGAAGCGAACGCAGCAGACGAGTTGCAAAGACGGCGGAGATTGCTCCGATGCCACAACCGATCAGGCCTAGCTTGGCTCCGGAGACAAGAATCAGTCGCATGACGCTTGAGCGCTGTGAGCCAAGCGCAAGGCGTATGGCCATCTCCTGACTGCGCAATGCGGTGGAAAAGGCGATGACGCTGTAGATGCCGAGAAGAGCCAGCAACATCGCTGCACCGGCAAACGCGGAGATGAGTGCGGTGTTGAAGCGGCGCGCCGCCTGGGTTTCCGAAACTACGCGATCCATAGATTCCACTTGATTGAGCGGCAATTGTGGATCGATGGAACGGACGACGGTAAGGAGGGAGTCCGCCATCTGTTCGGGTGGGAGTTGGCCGCGCAGCACGATGGAACCCCGAGTACCAGTGAGCATTCCGGGAGGCGCAAACGATCCTGCAACGGCTTTGATTTGGCTGGATGGAATATAGAACTGCTCTTCGGTGGGCACATCGGCAGCAAGCTGTTTGACGTCACCGATCTCTCCGACCACCGTCAGCCACGGTAAATTTGCTTCAGTGGGGCCGCGATGCAGGCGTTTGCCGATGGGATCCTGTCCGGGCCAGTAGTGATCAGCCAGAGTACGGTTGACGATGATGACCAACGGGGAATCCTCGCGGTCGGCTGGGGTAAAGTCGCGACCCCGAATAATCGGAATGCCCTGGGCCTGGAAGTAATTGCCCATCACCTCGGGTATCCATGCGAGATTCAAGCCGGCTCCTTTGGGAGGAACGTAGCCCTCGGGAGTGAAGGTGCCCAAGGCATCCACGTTAGCTGCGGGCAGCATGGAGGTGACGCCGACCGCTTGCACGCCCGGCAGCTGTTCCAGCTTGGTGCGCATGGTTAGGTTGAATGTATCGATGGCAGCCTGGTTGGAGTATTGCTGCCGTGGCAGGTTGTATGTGGCCGTTAGAGTGTGATCGGTGGCGAAGCCGAGACCGACTGAACGCATCTTCTCGAAGCTGCGCAGCAACAGGCCGGAGGCGGTGAGCATCACCAAGGCGACTGCGAGTTCCGCAATCACCAGTGCCGAGCGCAGACGTGCATGACCGCCGCCTGCAGTGCCGGTGCGTCCACCTTCTTTAAGTGCTTCATGAACTCCGGTACGTGCAGCGGCAAAGGCTGGAATCAGCCCACAGAGTAGTCCCGTGAGCACAGCCAACACGAGTGCGAAGGCCATTACTTGCCAATCAAGGCCGATGGAGCTGACGCGGGGCAGTGTTTCAGGAAGAAAGCTTATGCCGACGCGAATCGCAACTGAGGCCAATGCCAATCCCAATAGTCCGCCTGTGGCGCTGAGCAGCAGCGACTCAACGAGGAATTGGCGTAAGACAGCCGCTTCACTGGCGCCGAGTGCAAGGCGTACGGCGATCTCGCGTCGGCGACGGATGACACGGACCAACAACAGGCCGGCTAGATTGGCGCAGCCGATAAAGAGAACAACTGCAACAGCAAGGGAGAGTGTACGGACCAGCGGCCGAGACTGCGCTATGGTGGCTTCATCGAGAGGCTGGACCGATGGGTGGATGCGGCGGCTGGATAGCGCTGGCGGGAAGTTGCGCATGATCTCCTGCGCGGCGCTGGCGGCATCCTGTTGGGCCTGTGGCGGACTTACTCCCGGCTTCAGGCGTCCGACCATGTTGTAGGCCCAGTTTCCTGCGCCCTGAACCAGTTCAGCCTGGGTGAAGCTCATGGGTATCCAGAGCTCGCTGCGGTTCAATTGGCCGGGAACCAGAGGGAACTCGAAGTCGCGTGGCATGACGCCGATGATCTCGTAAGGTTTACGGTCGAGAAGAATCTTTCGGCCCAGTATGTGGGCGTCGCCGTGGAAGCGACTGTTCCAGGTCTGGTAGCTGAGCAGAGCCACCTGCTGAGTGTTGTCATCTTCCTGCTGGGTAAAGGTCCGGCCCATCAAGGGCGATACGCCAAGTACGGGAAACATGCTTGCAGTAAGGCGTGTGGCATTGATCTGTGCCGGATCGCCCAGGCCGGAGAGTTCATAGGTGGAGGATCGATAACCGCCGAGGCTAGAGAAGGCACGCGTGTCGCGCATATAGGTACGAACGCCTGGAGCGGTGACCATCGGAACGCTGGCGCCGTATGGAACGCCCTCCAAGGTATCGCCAAGCGTAACGAGCTGGGCCTGATTGGGAAATGGCAAAGGCCGTAGCAGCACACCTTCGACGATGGAGAAGATGGCGGTGGTGGCGCCGATGCCAAATGCCAGAGTGAGAACCGCGGTCAGGGTAAATCCGGGCGATTTGCACAGTTGTCGCGTAGCGTAGCGGATGTCTTGTAATAAGGGTTCCATAAGGTTTCCACGCGCATGACAACTTGCTTTCAGAATGGCGTGCTCCCTGCTAATCGTCTCAAATTTTGAATCAGGGAAGAACTACTTCGGCGGGTTCTGCTTGAAAACACCCGTCGGCATTTCTCAACAGTTGGGTCTGCTAAGAGAAATTTCGGTCCTAATCCGGCGATTTTGGTTTTCGGTAACCTCCGGAGTTAATGTAAGTTACAGATATTGAAGCTCCATTCTTGGTGCAGTTACACAACTGTCATGGAGCGTGCTCATACTGGCTCGCAGGAGCGGGAATCGGGAGAGACCCCTATGAGCCAGTCGAGTATCTCGTATCTGTGGCGCGAACCTGAGGCGGCGAAGGGCTTCAAAACAGGCGTGTCGCTGCATAGCCATACGAACCAGTCGAAGGAGACGTTGGACTTCATCTCGGAGCTCTCGAAGGAGTGGGGAGTTCTGCAGCCGGTGATGCGTTGGTGCGAAGAGCGCTGCCATCGGAGCTCGGGGATTCGGCCTGATTATGCGCGGAGCTATTGGACTCCGCCACTTACGCCTGCGCTGGCGTTCGATCTGGAGCGTACGCAGATCGAAGATCGGTTGCAGTTGCCGGGGCTGGTGTCGATTACGGATCATGACGATATCAATGCTCCGCTGCTGCTAAGGTCGGTGCCTTCGTCGCGGCATATTCCTGTGTCGGTGGAGTGGACGGTGCCGTTTGGGCCGAGTGCATTTCACCTTGGCATTCACAATCTGCCGAGCGCTACAGGTGTGGCGTGGATGGAGAGGATGAAGGAGTTTACAGCGACTCCTGTGGAGACGCGGGACCCTGAACTGCTGCGGGGGATTCTGGCTGAAATGGATGAGATTCCGGGAGTGCTGATCGTCTTCAATCATCCGATCTGGGATCTGTATCGCGTAGGCAAGGATCGGCATGATGTGCTGGTGAATGAGTTTCTGGCGCGGTATGGGCAGTATGTTCATGCGTTGGAGCTGAACGGATTGCGTAACTGGAAAGAAAATCGCGAGGCTGCGACGCTGGCGGGCAAGTGGAACCAGTTGGTGATCAGTGGCGGCGACCGGCATGGTGTGGAACCGAACGCGAATGTGAACCTGACGCGGGCGGAGAGCTTTACGGAGTTTGTGTATGAGGTGAGGCGCGAGCGACAGAGCCATGTGCTGTTTATGCCTCAGTACGCGGAGCCGTGGAAGCACAGGATTCTGCAGTCGACGCTCGATGCGATTCGGGATTATCCGCATTTTCCTGAGGGGGCCAGGCGGTGGGATCAGAGGGTGTACCACCCGGATCGCGATGGCGTGATTCAGCCGTTGTCGGAGATTTGGAACAGAGGACGGGCACCGCGATTTGTGCGCAGCGTTCTTGCGAGTGTAAGGATGATGGGTGCGGCTCCGGTATCGGGTGGCCTGCGGATGGCGTGGAATGAGGCCGGCGAGATGCGTACGACGCTGGACGCCTGATCGACCACGGAAGCTCGCGGATTGAACGGATAAGGCGAAAGACTTCACACGATCTGCGGCGATTTCTCTGACTTGCTTCGAAGGCAAGCTGTACTCTAAGACCGTGCGTGTGCCGCGTGTTGCTTATTTTCCTGACTCGTTTCATGAAGTGAATGGCGTGGCGCATACGAGCCGCAATTTTGTTGCGTATGCGGAACGGCATGGACTGCCGTTTCTTTGTGTGCGCGCTGGTGGCAGAGCTGATGCCTTCGAACAAACAGGCGAGTTGCGGACGCTGGAGCTTGGGCGGAGCCGCGCGTCGGTGCGGATGGAGAAGGATCTGGAGTTCGATGCGCTGTTTTGGCGACATGGCGGTGCGATTCGACGAGAGCTGGAGCAGTTTCGGCCGGATGTGATCCACATTACGGGGCCGAGTGAATTGGGGATGTTTGGGGCTTACTTTGCGTGGGAGATGGGGGTTCCGCTGGCTGCATCTTGGCATACGAATGTGCATGAGTATGCGGCTCGGCGAATGGGCTGGCTGACCGAGCGGCTTGGTGAGAGTGGGAGTGCTGTGGGGAAGGGTGTTGAGGGTGGGGCGCTGTGGCCTACGTCGCAGTTCTACAAGCTGGCGAAGGTGTTGTTCGCGCCGAATGATGAGCTTTGCAGGATGCTGGAGAAGACGACGGGACGGCCTTGCTACCTGATGCAGCGGGGTGTGGATACGGAGTTGTTTTCGCCTGTCCGGCGGGCGCGGGCCTCTGAGGATTTGGCGATTGTGTTGGGGTATGTGGGGCGGCTTTCGGTGGAGAAAAATGTGGCTTTGCTGGCGCGGGTGGAGCGGGAGCTTGCGGCGATGGGTGTGGATGGGGTGCGGTTTTTGATTGTGGGGCATGGGGGTGAAGAGGCTTCGTTGCGGGCGGAGTTGAAGGCGGCTGATTTCGCGGGCGTGCTGCGTGGGGTGGAGTTGGCGCGGGCTTATGCGGATATGGATGTGCTGGTGTTTCCTTCGCATACGGATACGTTTGGCAACGTTGTGCTGGAGGCTCTGGCTAGCGGGGTGCCTGCGGTTGTGACTCCAGGCGGTGGGCCGAAGTACATTGTGCGCGATGGGGAGACGGGTTTTGTGGTGGCGGACGATGGGTTTGCAGGGGCGGTTGCATTGCTGGTGCGGGATCGCGAACGGCTAGGGCGAATGCGCGAGGCCGCGAGGGAGTATGCGCTGGGGTGTAGCTGGGATGCGGTGTTTGGGCACGTGTATGCGGGGTATCAGACGGCGCTGGCGAATCAGTAGCGAAGTTCGCCGATGTAGACGGCGTGGGGTGGGATGGTCATGGATTCGAGGTGCATGGGGCCCATGGCGTTGTCGGAACGCATTGTGGTGCGGATGAAACTGCCTTTGAGGTGGAGGCGCTTCATGTCCTCTTTGAGAGAGAGTTGAACGGGTTGGGCAGTTAGGTTGCAGATGACGACCATCGCGGGCGAAATCGTAGTGATTGCAGCGGGTTTGCGGACCCAGACGAGGACGTTCTGGTCGTCGTGGTTGAGGAGGATGCTGGCGCCGGAGGCGATGGTGGCGTTGCCGTGGTGGAGGGCGCTGAGTTGGCGATACCAGTTGAGGAGGGATTTGGGGTCGGCGTCCTGAACGACGGCGTTGGGGTTGGGGTCGGGTGGGGGTGCTGGGTGGCCTTTTTCGGGTGGTGGTGGGGCTTCCCAGTGGATGGTTGGGTAGGTTTCGGTTAGGCCTAACTCTTGTCCGTAGTATAGGTTGGCCGCAGAACGACTGGTGAGGAGGATAGTTGCGAGGGTCTTGGCAATTTCTAGGTCGTGGGTGCCATCGGCGTAGCGGGCCATGCTGCGCTTGTGGTCGGGGCCGTCGGTTAGGAGGACGGGCTGGATGCGGAGATCTTGAATGGCTTCGAGGGCAGGACGGATGGCGGTGGCGGTGAGCTGGGGCTGGGTGCCGGGGCGCGGGTCGAAGAGGAGATGAGGGTCGGATGCGCTGTTTTGCTGGGGTTTTGGTGGGTTGGCGGGGTCGATGTCGGTGATGACGATGCGCTGGCCTACGTAAGTGTTGGTGATCTTGCGGAGGAGGGTGGCCTGGGTGGGGTTGGCGATGTGGAAGCCAGCTATGCCGCGGTTGAGCCAGAAGCGGGCGGTGGCGGTTAAGTCGGTGCTGGGGTTGGGTTTGAGGTCGATCAGGACGCGGATACTGTGCTGGCTGGCCTGGTGGATGAGGTCGTCGAGATCGTCGAGAGTGCCGAGGGCGGGGTCGATGGTTTGACTGTCTGGGGCGGTGTTTGTGAGGAGGATGGCGTCGATGCCCAGTGATTGCAGGTAGTCGAGGTGGGTGGGGATGGATTTAATGCCGTTTTCACTGAAGTTTTGGGGGTCGAGCTGGTAGAGGACGGCGTGTTTCCACCAGGGTTGGGAGTTCATGCCAGAGCCGGCCCAGCCGGGGCGGGCTAGGGTTTGGGAGAAGGCCGTGGTCGAGAGTAGGAGGGCGAGGAGGAGGGTTCGCAGGGAGGGCATGGGGCTCCGGTTGTTATGGAGATGCTACCGGATTTTTTTCGGATGGTGGAGGGGGGATTTTGTTGGGTTTTTTGTAAGAAACGGTGGTTCGGGTGTGGTTTTAAGCGTGGTAAACGTGGTTTGAGTGTGGTGGATTTGTGGTTGGTGTTTTAGTCAGGTCGCTCGGAAGTGGGGTTCTTCGCTTCGCTCAGAATGACAGGCAAAAGCAAAAGCAAAAGCAAAAGCAACGGCAAAAGCAAAACGCAAAAGCAACAGCAACAGCAACGGCAACAGCAACGGCAACAGCAACGGCAACAGCAACGGCAATAGATTGGTCGCTACGGCTTCGCCTGCGCTCCGGCCTTCGGCAGAGAGGAAGGGACCTCGTGAGATCGGTTTGACGCGGGGCTGAAGCCCCGCTCTACCTCAAGAGCAGCGGCAGCGGCAGGGGCGAGAGCTACCGACAACTGCGAGAGCAACGGCAATGGCAATGGCAACGGCAACGGCAACGGCGCGAGCAACGGCAACGGCGAGGGTTGGCGAGGGAGAGATTTACATTCCCACCTTAGGCGCGATGAAGCTGTTCAGTCTCATGACATGCTTTACAGGTTGTTATCAGGACATCCTTTACACCTGACCGTTTCCGGTCCGGTG